>Ga0315336_1000590_pt1 | contig 93880 bp, 81 predicted proteins | sample ASW5metaG_FD_204512 | JGI IMG/M metagenome (GOLD analysis project Ga0315336, IMG submission 204512) | Ammonia-oxidizing marine archaeal communities from Monterey Bay, California, United States - ASW #5 | ecosystem: Environmental > Aquatic > Marine > Intertidal zone | place: USA: California...
GCATCATCGAGCACTTGCATCTCCGGTGCGGTGTGCCATACGGCCTCGGCACCTTCTCGAACACGGAAAAAGATGCCGCTATTCCCTCCGGTTTCAATTCTCCATTCAAGGCGTAGGTCAAAATTCTCAAAAACCGCATCGGTAATGATGTCGCCACCTTCGCCAACGCGAGACAGTAACCCGTCAACTGCCCTCCACCCTTCAACCTCACCCTCCTGGCCATAGTTACGCCAGCCGTCAAGGGCCCGACCATTAAAGAGCAACTCCCAGCCATCAGCTTTCTCGGCCGAGGTTAACGCGTTATGTGACACCTGTTCTGCTTGAACTTCTGTTCCCAAGAAGAGCCCACTCACGAGCCCAATGGCTATCATTAGTAGCTGCATGCACAGTCCTCAAAAAATAAAGAATTAATCCTAATCCTCAATCCCTGCCGCCCATCGGATTCCGGCAACCAGATGTCTCCTGAATCGCATATCTCGCCATACATCAGGTTCATGCCCAAGCGCGGTGTAGAAGACGCGGCCGGCTCCATGTTGACGGGTCCAAGCTACAGCAAAGTCCCCATCGCTCCGATTGATACCATCAGCACCCATGTCAACGGAATCCGTTTCTAGGCTAAGAAGCACATTCACGTCTTCGCGGGACCAATTTCGAAACTGATAAATCTCATCAAATAAAACTATCGAGGTGCCTAGATGCTGCGTCGAGGAATGCTGCTGGTCTTCGACAGTCAAAGTCACCTCCTGATGCCACGGATGACCGTCAAAATATCCACCCAACATCTCTCCATACTCCGACCACTCATAGAAAGTGTCCGAGGCGCTGTGAACACCAATAAACCCTCCGCCATCTCGAATAAATGCTGCAAGCGCCGATTGCTGGACTTCGTTCATCGGGAGTTCGCCCGTTGTAAAAAACATAACTGCATCAAAGCCCCGCAAGCGCTCAGCGGAGATTTCCTCAGCCGCTCTAAGCACTGTCACATCGAAGGTGTCGGCTTCCCCCTCCAACTCGAGCATGACCTCCTCGGCAACAGGTAACACCCCATGTTCGTACGCTGCCGAATGGGCTAAGTAGAGAACGCGCGGAGGCGACTGTGCTCTAACCGCAGCTACGCCGACCACGGCCACCAACAGTGGAACAGACATCCATCTAAAGTGATTCATCATCACATCACCACCTACTCTAAATCCGTGTATTCATGGCTAAGCAAATCGGATCCGCTAGGCCATAGGTTCACCCGCCATCCACGCGTCAACCAGTCACTCGCATGTTCTCCGGATCCCAATGCACCGTCTTTTTATCAAAATAACTAACATTCGAGAGAACCGCTGGGCCCGCCGCCCTAAAGCCAAACACCGCATCCTCAATTACCGGCTGCCGACTTCGCACCGATGCAAAGAAGTTGTAAAAGTGGTCGACGGTGTCACTGTAGCCACTGGGCGCACGAAATTCTTCATCTGCCCGGGGCGTCAACTCGCGCGCGGCATTCGGATACTGCCGGCTGTAGTCTCTTAGAAACTCGTCCTGCATTGCATCAGGGAAGGTATTGATCGAGTATCCTGGTGACGTTTGTCGCGCCCGACGGGTCACTCCGACGGTGCCTCCGACACTCATCACCGCCTCCGACCCAACAAATCTAAACCCTTCGCCTCCCGCCGCACCATCAGCGAAGTTGACCCGCAGCGCTAATGTAAACTCCGGATGCGAATCCGTCGCTGGATAATCATACAAACCGAGCATCACATCAGGCACATCCCGACCGTCTTTCCAGTACCGCAAACCGCCAGTCGCGTAAATCCGCCGAGGACCAATCGCGCTGACAATAAAGTGCAGGCCAGAAAATAGGTGCACAAAGAGGTCACCCGCTACCCCGGTGCCGTAGTCCTGATAGTTTCGCCACCGAAACATTCGTTTAGCATCAAACGGTCTCTGTGGGGCCGACCCAAGGAATTGCATCCAGTCGACCGAGTCAGGCGAAGCGTCAGGAGGAACGGTGTATTGCCAGGCGCCAATGGCAGAATTGCGGTCCCACCAAGCTTCGATCATATTCAACTCGCCAAGCTGACCACTTTCATAGATTTGTTTAGCGTGTTCGTAGAGAACGGAGCTAACGCGCTGGCTTCCCACTTGCAGTATTTGACCCGTGCGGTTCTGAGCCTCGACCAGGGATGCTCCCTCTTCTACTCTTTGAATCATTGGCTTCTCAACATAGACATCTTTTCCGGCTTCCATCGCTTCAATGGAAATTTGACGGTGCCAGTGGTCGGGGGTGCCAATAATCACGGCATCGACATCCTCCCTGGCCAAGAGTTCCCTATAATCCCGGGTAGTTTCAACGTGCGAACCGAACCGTTCCTTTACATGGATAAGCCGCCCGTCATAGACATCAGCGGCTGCCACCAACTCGACACCAGGTGTCCTCAATGCTGCCTGAGTGTCGCCCTGTCCCTGCCCACCTGCGCCAATCAATGCAATTTGAATACGGTCGTTCGGGGACATCTGATTTTTCGATCGTCGGACGCTAGGGGCGCCTGACCGAGCTCCGACGACAGTCCCGCCGTGGCCCACCGTCGCACCAGTAATCGCCGCCATTTTCAAAAAATCGCGTCTCGACGCGCGTGTTGCCTTCATTTTTTGGGACCTCCAGCAAGAAATCCAATTCAGTACCGTTGGAACGATATATTACAGTGCCGACCGAGAATTTTGCATGTAGATTCAGTTCTGCCATAAAATCCAACTCCGTGGTCAAACGACCAGCCAGATTCAGGAGAACTACATGGCGCCATACGGAATTGATCGCCGCGAAGCCCTCAAAACCTTAACTACTGCTGGGGTCAGTGCGGCCACCCTGCCACTCTGGGTCACCACCTTAAATGAGGTGGCTCAGGCCCATTCTCACGAGGGCTACACACAATCCGCAGCTAGTGGGTCGGTCTTCACGCAGGCGCAGCACAATTCCGTGGCCGTTCTTAGTGAGCTAATAATTCCTGAGACCGACACTGCGGGAGCCGGCCGAGCGCTCGTTGTCAACTATATTGACACGATTCTAATGGATGCACCGGCCCCCGCACGTAACCGGTTCCTCGGTGGGTTGAAGTGGGTCGACGAACGGTGTGAAGACCTATTCGGTGCCACTTTCGCAGCCGCCTCACCTAAACAACAGGTCGCTATTCTCACGGTCCTCAGTTCATCCGAGAACGACACCCCTTCTGATCGCATTGGGGTCGAATTCTTTCAAGCGATGAAATCCCTTACCGTCACCGGCTATTACACGTCGAGAGTCGGCATGCTTCAAGAACTCGACGACAACGGCGCTGTAATGTTCACTGATAAACCCGGCTGTGACCATCCCGAGCACAAAGCCTAAGAAAGTCTTTATGAGCGCACAAGACCAGCAGTTCGATGTCGTTATCGTTGGATCAGGCGCCACTGGGGGCTGGGCCGCCAAGCAGCTCACCGAGGCGGGACTCTCGGTTGCGGTGCTCGAAGCAGGCCGCAAGCTGGACCCAGAAGTGGATTACACCGAGCATAAGCGGCCATTCGAGATGCCTTTTCGGGGTCGCCGGCTCGGCACTGAGGAACGACAGGCCCGGCAGCCCGTGCAGTCCCTTTGTTATCAGTGTGACGAGTATACAAACCACTTATTTATCGACGATACCGAGCATCCCTACACCACGCCAGCTGATCGCCCATTCACTTGGATTCGCGGGCGACACGTGGGCGGTAAATCAATTATGTGGGCACGGCAAACGTATCGTCTCAGCGACTATGACATGAAGGCTGCGTCGCGGGATGGTTTCGGTATCGACTGGCCAATCGACTACGCCACTCTCGCGCCTTATTACGACATTGCTGAACGATTTATCGGAATTTCTGGTCAGGCTGAGGGACTGCCTCATTTGCCGGACGGCCAATTCTTACCGCCGATGGCTTTGACCTGCGGCGAAGAAATTTTAAAGAAGGCTATCCATGATTCTTTTGGACGAACACTGACAATTGGTCGGTGTGCGATTCTGACCGATGACCTAAATGGGCGGCCAAAGTGTCATTACTGTGGCCCATGCTCTCGTGGATGCCGTACCGGTTCGTATTACAGCAGTGTCTCCTCAAGTCTTCCGGCGGCTGAAGCCACCGGTCGCCTAACACTGATTCCGAACGCAGTTGCGAGCCACGTTGAGGTTGACGATGCTGGGAAATGCCGTAGCGTCTACTACATCGACCGAGTGACGAGAACTCATCGAGAGGTTTACGGCAAGGCCGTGGTGTTATGCGCGTCGACTCTTGAATCGACTCGGATTATGTTGAACTCAACCTCTCCCCGATATCCAACTGGGATTGCGAATTCCAGTGGAGTGCTCGGGCACTATTTAATGGACCATGTCATGGGCGGAGGCGCCTCAGGAATTCTGCCGGTACTCAAAGGCGTCCCTGATACCCGCGGAAACCGGCCTAATGGAGTCTACATCCCTCGGTTTCGAAATCTAGAGGAGCGACACCCTGACTTTCTACGCGGCTACGGCTACCAAGGCAGTGCAAACGTAGTGAAATGGGGCCACGCCATAAACATTCCTGGATTCGGCGCTGAGTTTAAGCAACAGATTCGTGATACCCGACCATGGAGCATCTCAATTGGAGGGTTCGGCGAACATCTACCCCGTTACGAGAACTTCTGCGAACTCGATAAAATCCATGTCGACGCTTGGGGTATCCCCGTGCTCCACATTAGCGCTGCATACGGTGACAACGAAAAGGCCATGATCAATGACATGGCTGACGCCGCCGAGGAAATGCTCCGCGCTGCCGGCGCTGAAGATATCGAGGTGGAGCGAGAGGTTTCAGCTCCTGGTCTCGCCATTCATGAGGTAGGCACTGCCCGTATGGGCGCCGATCCGGAGACGTCTGTTTTAAATAGTTACGAACAGGCCCATGACGTCAGTAATCTCTTCGTGATGGATGGGTCCGGCTATCCATCCTCGTCCTGTCAAAACCCAACAATTACCTTTATGGCCCTGGCCACTCGTGCCTGCGAATACCTAGTTGAAGAATTTAGAGCAAGTCGGATTTAGTAAAAAGCTAATCACGCACCTTAGTTTTTCTGGCTGCTAGGTCCACCAGGCGTCAACCGGCGGTTCCCTGAGAATCGCCCTGTTCAAAATATCCACAGCACCCATGAAACCCTCGTCAAGCGAGGCAAGTGCATCTTCGTGCTCGATGCTAATGACGTGGTCGTAGCCGGCTAGGCGTAAGGCACTTACGATCTGTTTCCACACCAGAAGATCGTGTCCCCAACCAACTGTGCGAAAGAGCCAGGCTCGCCTGGCCATTTCAGTATAGGGCTTTCCATCAATGATTCCATTCAAAGCAACGTTTTGAGGATCCAGCGCTGAGTCTTTCGCGTGAAAATGGTAGATTGCTGAGCCGAGGGCTCGAATGGCCGACGGAACGTCCACTCCTTGCCAGAAGAAATGACTCGGATCGAAATTAACGCCGATGGCATCTCCTGTCTCCGCTCGTAGTTTAAGCGCCGTCTCCGCATTGTAAACAAGGAATCCTGGGTGAGGTTCAAGGGCGATTTTCACACCGTGGTCACCGGCAAAGGTCGCCGCTTCTTTCCAATAAGGGATCGCCTTTTTTTCCCACTGCCACAACAGCACTTCTTGGAAATCCGGAGGCCACGGGCAAGTCACCCAATTCGGATAGCTAGCGGTGTCAGAATCTCCTGGGCAACCGGAAAAATTTACCACCACGGAGACTCCCAATCGTTCTGCTAGGCGAATCGTCTTACGAAATACCTCGTCATCATTTATCGCAATCGACGATTTCGGATGCAACGGATTGCCGTGGCACGACAGAGCGCTAATCGTCAAACCGTGATCCTCGATCATCGCCCGATAGACCCTAGCCTTTTCCGCGTCAGCCAATAGCCCATCAAGGTCAACATGACTGTCACCGGGATAGCAACCGGTGCCAATTTCAACTGCCTCCAGACCCGCGGCCTTTACCTTTTTTAGAACTTCATCGAACGGTAACTGACCAAACAGCACTGTGAATACACCAAGTTTCATATCGATATCCCCGTCCTCACACGCTAATCGCGACCTAGTCAACTAAACCTAGACTGGAGACCACACTCCGCCAGCCGCCGAGCTAGCCAAGATCGCATCAACAATCCGGTTAATACGATAACCGTCCTCAAACGTTGCGAAGGCTGGCGGCCGTGGGTCATTCGGGTCCTTCCCACTCGCGATAAAGGTATAAATATCGCGAAGTACATTGTGAAAGGCAGTTGCCCAGCCCTCTTGATGGCCTCCTGGTAGATGGGTATACGCCTGAACCGAGGGAGCAAGGGCGCCTGGGTCCTTCGCTATCTCAATATTGCCGTCGTCCCGACGACCCACCCACAGTTCATTCTGTCGCTCCTGCTTCCAGCGAACCGAACCGCCTAATCCGTTGATCTCAAACACCAAATCATTTTTATGCCCGGCACACACCTGCCCAGCTGAAAACATGCCTTTGCAACCATTCTCAAACCGGACTAGCACAGAACCAAGGTCTTCGACTTCAACGGTGAAGGGTACGCCTTCATTATCGGTCGTAGCAGTAAATGTTTCACGAGCAGCTGCTGGCTTCCTTCGTGTTGGAATTACAGTCGTGAGGTCTGCTAGCACCGCTTCAATTCGTAAACCACTCACATGCTGAACTAAGTCGCACCAATGTGAACCGATGTCCCCCATCGCGGACGAAGGACCACCCTTTTCTGGCTCAATTCGCCAGGAGAAATCAGTTTCCTTAATCAGCCAGTCCTGTAAGTAATGGCCGTGAATAAAATGCACGGACCCAATTTCGCCGTCAGCAATAAGTGCGCGAGCCTGTTGTACTAACGGATTGCCACGGTAGTTAAAAGTAACAGCATGCACAACGCCGGCTTTATTTACAGCGTCGAGCAACTGCTTAGCCTCCCCTGCGTTCATCGCGAGCGGCTTATCAGAAACAATGTGCTTTCTCCTTTCAATCACCGCCATATTCACCGGTAGGTGAAGATAATTTGGGGTGCAGTTATGAACCACCTGCACGTCGGGATCATCGATGAGCGCTTCGTAGTTTCCATACGCTTTTGGAATACCCATCGCATCAGCCTTCGCCTGCGCTGAGACCTCACTACTTCCGGCCACGGCCACCACGTCCACAAAGCCAAGTCGGCGCACTGCTTCAACGTGCTGTGGACCGACTAGGCCAGCACCGATGAGCCCCATACCAATCCGCTGCATTAGTAACCTCTATTCAGTAGGCGCTCCATCGAGCAACGGCTCGAGTTGCGCCTCTACTGCACCATTCTCAGTGCAAACCCCGTAAATTGTTTCGCCTGCGGAATACATCGTGACCCCGGCATACTCCCCTTTTGCATTCAACGCAAAGAACCGAATGTTGAATGCGGGATCGCCATTCGCTTTTAGCAACCGAGGCTCGATTGTGTTCTCCTTAATTCGGCGTAAACCTGCGAGGCCAGCGTCCTTTGGATGCATGCCATTTCGCATGTTCTCGACGATCAAAAAAGAAGTTAGGTTATACAGATTCGCCTCTCCGCGACCAGTAGAACCACACGCTCCAATTGCACCATCGACATAAAGACCTGCACCTAAGATCGGTGAATCGCCTGTTCTCCCAGGAATCTTCCAAGCCAAACCGCTCGTAGACGTCACACCGCAAATGTCACCATTCGGACCAATCGCGTCACAATTCACCGTGCCCCAGAAGTGACTTTCATCCGCAAGACCTTCAGCGAGCATCTCGAGCGCCGCCTCGTAGCCCAGCCTACTTCGCTGTGTCGGATCTAGATAATGGTTGGGGTCGATACGTCGTTTCCACTCAAGCCAACGTTCGCGCGTGCGTGGAGTATTCAGATCATCTTCTATGAGAAAACCCATATTCCGCGCGAACTCTTGAGCCCCCTGACCAACAAGGAGATGGTGATCCGTGTGGTCCATCACAGCTTTAGCCACCAGAGAAGGATTTCGAACACCTTCGATGGCGCCGACACCACCTGCCTGCTTTCGCGGGCCGTGCATACAACAGGAATCAAGTTGAACAACACCATCGGCATTGGGGGTGCCGCCATAACCAACCCCTGACTCCTCTGGGTCGTCTTCGACAATATTGATACCACTTAAAATGGAATCAAGAACGTCCTCTCCATTTGTGATCAACTCGAACGCTCTTTCGATACAGGTGTGGCTGCCCCCGTTTCGGTAGGCCACTCCACTACGATCAGAGATCACCACCGGGGTAACCGATTGGTTTATTACCGCCGGGGCCTTACCAAATCCCTTTCGTGGGGTTACTAAGCCAGCGGCCGCTGCGCCACCTAGAACAAACTCTCGACGATTAAGAATTCCTGACATTCTCCACTCTCCCAATCCGCTGACTATCCGTGATCGCTGAGTGCCACCTCATCGTCACTTCCAGCGCTCACAAAGAAGGCGACCTGCGGCCTCGCCTAATCAAGATTCCGCCGAGACCTTACTCGTGCCACCTTGTAACTTGAACCATCTCTTGAAATTGACTTACATCACTCGCGTCAAGCATCCCACTTTCTAAGCGCCTGGTTTTCGCAGCTCCACAGGCTCCGCCCAGACGGAAGGCTTCCTCTAAAGATTCCTTTCTCGACAAGGCAGCCGCGATCCCGGCGACCAAACAGTCGCCAGCCCCGACGGCACTCCGCACCTCAATCTCAGGAACCGCCAATGTCCATGCGCCCAAAGGAGTCACCAATACAGCACCACTCGCTCCCAGCGAAACTACTACTGCACCAACCCTTTGACCAAGAAGCGTTTGTGCGAAACCAATCGCCTGCTTCTTACCGTCAATCTCTTGTCCCGCAAGCTCGCCAGCCTCCTGCGCATTCATTTTAATCAAATCAGGATGAGCCTTAATCGCTTCGCGTAGCAGGTCGCCACTAGAATCAATAATCGTATACGCACCAAGTTCACGTGCCGAAATAATTAATTTCTGGTACGAGAAGGTCGGATAGCCCGGTGGCACGCTACCAGAAAACACCATAATGTCTTCGCTCGTCAAACCGGCTAACGCAGCAGAATCAAGCGCCGAGGACTCCGCGCGCGAGAGGGACGGTCCGGGACCGAGTAGTTCAGTTGTGCGCCCACTCTGTTCATGAATCGCAAGGCAATCTCTGAGATTGCCAGCCACCCTGATACTTTGAAAGATAACGCCAGCGTCATCTAAGCATTTTCGAACGTAGGCTTCTTCTGATTTTGAAATAATTCCGACGAGCCGAACTTCTTCACCGAGCGTTGCGCAGGTTAAGGCAACGTGCAATCCTTTTCCCCCGGGAGCGCAACCGACCTCGCGCGTTCGCTGAACCTCTCCAGGACGGAATGTTTTTAAGTTGAGCCACCGATCAATCGAAGTATTAAAGCCAGCAACCGTGATCATGGCGCATCCGGAAAATGAGTCAGGCGAAATGAATGCAGTTCCCGTTCGTTCGGCTGGGTGACCGTACCGCCAAGTCCACGTGTTGCCAACGCTCCACAACAGACCCCGTCACGCATGCAGTCAACCAGTTTCCTTCCGCGTAACCAGGCGGCCAAAAACCCGGCATTGAACGAATCGCCGGCCCCTGTCGGATCAACGACGTTAACGGTTGGCGCGGGCACAGATTCGACCCCTTCCTTGGCGACGGTCAAGCACCCGCGAGGGCCAAGTTTTGCAATCACATTAACCCTTTCTGAAAGTGCCTCCAGGTCTATCAGATTTTCAACTGCGCTCGATCCTGTCGCAATTCCCTCTAATTCGACTTCATTTGGGAAAAACAGGTCGACTAACGCAATAGCCTCGCGCACTCCATTCTGCCACTGGCCGGCTGGGTCCCCGCCGGGGTCGAGCGAGATGGTCATATCCCGTTCCCGAGCCAGGCGGAATAAATTAGGGATCGCTGGTTGTAGACCACGCTGCAGGTAGTAGGACGAGATATGAAGATGTCCGACATCCTTCCAAGCTTCATCTGGAATCTCGTCAACTCTTAACTCAGCGATCGCTCCTGGAAAAGTCACCAGGGCACGATCGTCAGACGATGAGACAGACACCGTGATACCAGTTTGCGCCTCCTGCGCACGGGACACTAATGATGTGTCGACGCCAGCCGCTCTCATCTCTTTCAGACACTGGTCGCCCCACGAATCCTGACCGATTTTTCCGACAAATCGAACTGGTATCCCAAGTCTGGACAATCCGACAGCCGTAATTGCGGATGCACTGCCTAGCGTCATTAGGCACTCATCCACTATCACCTCCCGGCCGAGGGATGGAAAGGCGCTGTAGTCGTGGAGGATTAGATCAAGATTAATTTCTCCTGCGATTAGGACACTCACTGGTGTGGTCGCCGATGGCATGGCTTTTAAGGAGAATAGGTGTGAAACGAAGGCACCACGCGATCAATCACGCCGGTCTCAGAGGGTGCATCGGGCTTCAACCGTTCATGCAAACAGCGAAAGAAACCCAACAGTTGGCCCACCAATACGTCGAGTGCTACAAGGTCATCATCTCCCAGTAATGACGACACCCCGTACTCGACACAGAGTCTGCCATCGCTATCCTTAATTTCATTTGGCAAGTTGGAGCCGCAGTAGACCACACACAGGCCCAACTCCTTTTGCTGCACCTCATTCAACAAATCCAGCTCATAAGCTCGCCTACGATTGTTAGTTGAAATAAATGCCACGAGAAGAGTTCGGTTCGTGAGGCCTGCCATCGGACCATGACGTAGACCAAGGTAGGACTCAGCACAAGTAGTCACCCGCCCTCCGCACATCTCGAGCATTTTTAACTCAGCTTCAAGGGCTGCACCAAACCTGGGTCCAGAGCCAAGAAACGCCGCGCGGTCAAACGATCTACATGCAAGTTCGGCCAACCTTTCCGAATGTTCCAACAGGAGCCCTTGGCCCATCTCAGCGAGGGAGGAAGCAATGGCGGGAACTGCAGAATCGCCATCCCGCACTCCCAAGGCCCGACCTGCCAACCACAAACTCGTAAAGCTGCTTGTCATGACCAAACTTTGGTCATTCACGTCGGAACCAAGGACGATAGTCTGTATTTGCGGCGCAGACTCATAAGCTGTTGCTAAACGTCCATTCGGATTACACGTCACAAATATTTGCTGACATTGCGGCCAACGCTTAAAGATCAAATCAGCCACCGCTATGCTCTCTGGGCTGTCCCCCGATCTGCCAAACGAGACAATCGTCGGACATCGTTCAACATTCACGTATGCTTCAGGAGAGAGGAGTATTTCGCCGGCACTCACTGCCCGTACTGGTCGTTTCAAATTGACCTGCAGGGTTGGCGCCAATGCGACACCAATAAAATGAGAACTTCCGGATCCAGTCAGGATCAACCCGCCAGAAGACTCGAGGCCTGGCAACACACAATCAGATAATTGGCTAGCAATAGCTTGCCAGGCCTCGGGCTGACGGCAAATCTCCTGCAGAGTATGTCCATACCCCCGACTGACCTGGTCAGCCGAAGAAACCTCTCGTGTCAGGGCTCCAATGGAAGGCGCCCTGGCTGCCAGAGCTTTTACCAGGTCAGGCATCCCGTTTATGCGAACGTGAGTCGGTCCCAATTCTCATCCACTTGTTGATCTTCGTCATCGAGCACGCTATAAGCATACGCGCACGCAGGATACTGGAATGCAAAACTACTGTTCAAACAACTTGGGTAGCAGCCGTCGATGGCTGATGTTTGCCCTCGGCACAACACTTTCGTGGGGTGTGTGGGGAGCCCTGATCGAAATTCCTGAAAAACTTGGTTTTCCTGCCACCCTCGGATATTCAGTCTGGGCCCTCACGATGATCCCGTGCGCTATTCTAGCCTTGCGAAGTGACAACTGGCGTCTGGCGCTGCACCGAGAAGCTTGGGTCTTCGGGAGCTTGATTGGATTCCTCGGGGCCGGCGGCCAACTGATCCTCTTTGAAGCACTGCGCTCGGGACCCGCCTTCATCGTGTTTCCAATTGTGTCGTTATACCCAGCGATTACAATCATTCTCTCTCTTTGGCTCCTGAAGGAGCAAGCCTCTACCCGCAATTGGATTGGTATTTGTCTCGCACTTCCAGCCATCGCCTTGCTGTCCTATGTTGCACCTAATGACACCCTAATCAGTGGTTATACCTGGCTCTTTCTCGCCATGGGCGTCTTTCTGATGTGGGGACTCCAAGCTTACTTTATGAAATTGGCCAGCGATCGGATGCCATCAGAAAGCATGTTCTTCTACATGACGTTGACAGGCGTCCTCCTCATTCCGATCGCCGTAACGATGACCGATTTTAGCCAACCGATTAACTGGAGCTTTACCGGCCCATACCTAGCCGGGTTAATCCATGTTCTTAATGCTGTGGGTGTTCTCTGCTTCGTTTATGCAGTTAGAGACGGAAAGGCCATTATCGTAGTTCCCATGACGGCCTTGGCGCCCGTGATCACCATTGTGCTATCCCTGGCCATCTACTCCCGGGTACCCTCTAGCTATCAACTCGTCGGCATGTGCATGGCTACCGCGTCCATCTACTTAATGACCGAGTAGGACTCGCTGGTCGACTCACTGATGACCTGTCATTGCGCATCATCGCAGCTACCTCTACTGCCTAGGCTGTTTGCATAATCAAGGAAAGGTCCATATATGCGCTTGCGAAGACTCGCTGCACTTGTGCTGACTGCACTCTTTCTATGCCCGCTCGATGGCACTGGCCAAACCGAAGGTCCTACATTAGTCACCATTACGACCGGCCTTGGCGACATCGAAATTAGCGTCGACACCGTGAGAGCGCCAAACACAGCTGCGAACTTCCTGCGCTATGTCACCGGCCGTCACTACAATGGCGGGGCGTTTTTTCGGAATGTGACCTTGGATAACCAACCAAACAATGAAGTCAAAATTGAGGTTATTCAGGCAAGAGTAAATCTAGAAAGAATAGAAGATCGATTCGAAGCAATCCCACTTGAGCGCACGAATGCCACAGGTATTTATCACATAGACGGTGCAATCTCGATGGCTCGGGGGGCTCCGAACAGCGCAACTTCGAGTTTCTTCATCTGCATCGGCAATCAGCCCTCATTAGATTTTGGTGGAGCCAGGAATCCCGATGGTCAAGGCTTCGCGGCGTTTGGCCGTGTGACCAGAGGCCAAGAGGTGGTGAGGCTCATTCAACAGCAATCTACCAGCGGACAGCAACTCGAACCGCCGATACCAATCGACTCGGTCACAGTGACCGGGCAGGACTGACTTGGTCTATTATTCTTAACCGGTCACGTCTAGGTGGTGAGCTGAAATCAGTCAGCCAAAAGACCCTCAACGTGCATCATTTCAGCATTGAGAATCGCTGCTCCCGCAGCACCCCGAATCGTATTGTGTCCTAAGACCACGAACTTATAATCAAGGACCCTGCAGGGGCGTAAGCGGCCAACCGACACCGCCATTCCTCCGTCTCGGTCGGCATCCAACCTCGGCTGCGGACGCAGTGCTTCCTCGAGATAAACTACAGGTCGAGCTGGAGCACTTGGCAACCGCGCATACTGTGGACGACCACGAAATCTGTCAAAGGCAGCTCGAACATCGGCCTCTGCAGGGCGGGTAGTGAACTGCACCGACACCATCTCAGTATGACCGTTGATCACGGGCACGCGCGTTGTGGCAGCACTTAGTGCCATATCGTGTGGTTCGATTTTACCGTTTCTTAGCTGACCAAAAATCTTCTGCGTCTCGGTTTCCATCTTCTGTTCCTCACCGGGAACTTCGGGGATGATATTTCCAATGATGTCCAAAGACGAAACGCCAGGATACCCGGCACCAGAAACCGCCTGAGCGGTGGTAACAATCACGGATTTCAGTCCAAACTCAAGAAGCGGCGCCAAGCCAAGAGCTAGAACCACAGTCGAACAATTAGGGTTTGTGATAAGGGCACCAGACCACCCCTTTGCTTGACGCTGGTCTGGTAGCAGCGTGAGATGTTCAGCATTTATTTCTGGCACCAATAACGGGACCAGGCTATCCATTCGATAGTTTCTGGCGTTACTAACGATCACTCGACCAGATTCAGCAAAACTTCGCTCAACTTCACCTGCAACCGAGGCGTCGAGACCAGAAAACACCAACTTCGGGGCTCCGACCGGCGTGCACTCCTCCACCATCCGACCAGCCGCCTCAGCAGGCATCGGCCCCGGGAGTCGCCAGGCAGTCGCCTCCTGATACTTTTTACCGGCGGACCTTACGCTGGCGCCCAGCCAAACGAGTCTAAACCAAGGATGCCTGCTCAGGTCTTGGACAAATTGCTGCCCAACCATGCCAGTTGCGCCGAGGACGCCGACGTCAATTGGGTTACTCATGCAGTCAGTCCACTGATCAGCCAGCGACCACCTCAGGCTTCACCTTGAAAAATTCGGCATGAACCGCCTTCACAGCGCGATCCAAGCAAGATGATCCGATGACGCAGGCCACCTTCATTTCAGATGAGCTGATGCAATCAATGTTTATTCCCTCGGCTGCGAGAGTCTTAAACATTCGCGCAGCCAACCCAGGAGTCGAACCTAGTCTTGAACCCACAATCGAGATCTTCGCCACATCACCTTCAATCAGAACGTCACTCGTTAATCCCTCAGTTTTCCACCGCTCAAGCACCACGGACGCACTAGCGACAAACTCCTCATCCAAAATGAACGTAATCCTAGCGCGATCTTCAGAGCTGGCACTCTGGATAATCAGCCGAATACTGATCGCCTGGTCAGCCAACTCCTCAAATAACTGGGCCGCAGTACCAGGCGCATCCGCCACATTTAAGAGAGTGATCTTGGCGATTCCTTTATCACTTGTAACACCAACGACTTCTGCCTGCTCCATGGTCGAATCTCCTGCCTTTATCCATGTGCCCGAGTCGTCCGAAAAACTTGACCGTACGTGAATTGGAATTTGATAGGACATGCAAATCTCGGCTGCGCGAGGGTGCAGCACCTTCGCGCCGCTCGAGGCTAACTCAATCGCTTCTTCGTAGGAAAGTTCAGGCCAAACGCGAGCATTGCCGACCAATTGAGGGTCTGCGGACAACACCCCAGGCACGTCGGTGCAGATTTCACAGACGCTCGCGCCAAGAGCCGAGGCTACCGCGGCCGCAGTCACATCGCTTCCACCGCGACCTAGTGTCGTAATTTCCTCTGCTTCATTGACACCTTGAAACCCTGTAATGATCACGACTCGGCCTTCCTCAAGCTCCTTCAGAATTCTTCGCGTGTCGATCGATCGAATCCTGGCCCAGTTAAAGACGCCGTTAGTACGGATACCGCACTGACTCGCAGTCAGTGAAATGGCGGGAATCCCGCGGTCCTGTAACGCAAGGCCCAAGGCCGACACCGCCACCTGCTCTCCTGATGCCAGAAGGAGATCCATTTCTCGACCACTGGGATACCGAGAAACCTTCTGCGCAAGCGCCACCAAGCTATCTGTGGTGTCGCCCATGGCCGAAACCACAACGACGAGTCGGCCGATTTGTTCCAAGCTCGCCTTAATCCGATTCGCAACCCTGACTACCCTATCGGGATCAGCGATCGAACTTCCACCATACTTCTGCACAACGATATCAGGCGTCATGATTCTCAATCGCCCTATATGGCCGCCCCATCGATGATGCGAGAAACTGGGTCGTGCTCACTCAGCCTTCGAGAAAGCTGCTGAAGAAATAGTCCAACATCGGTCACGATTCCGGCGGTCTGCGAAGAACCTCGGTCGGCCAACTTCGTAACAACTGCCGGATTAATATCAACACAGACAACTCTCACCCATGCAGGCAGCATATTTCCAACCCCGATGCTATGTAGCATCGAAGCGAGCATCACTACCATCGATACATCTTTGAGTTGTTCCGCGTACAACTCTTGGGCAACCGCTAAGTTCATTTCTGTGTCTAGGAGTGGCCCATCATCCCGAATACTCCCCGCCAAGACATAATTGACGCCATGCTTCACGCACTCATACATCACACCCGAGATCAACACGCCCTTAGAAACTGCCGACTCCAGGCCGCCTGCCGAATTAATCGCATTAATGGCTCGCATGTGATTACGGTGGCCGTCTTCAACCGTAGCCCCTGATTCAAGGTCCACTCCCAAAGAGGTCCCGAACATAGCAAGCTCCACGTCGTGCACCGCTAACGCGTTTCCTGCCAGCACTGCGTCCACATATCCCATGCGGATAATTTCGCTGAAATAACCGACGCCACCAGTGTGGACGGTAAGTGGTCCCGCAACCATAACAATCCGCCCGCCGGCCGCCTTGACTTCGCGCATCATGCTTGCGACCCTTCCAGCGCTAACTTCGACCCGCCTTTCGGATGAAATGTCATTTGTCATGAACGCAAAACCAAGTCGGTCACGCTCGCGAAACTCTGGAATTACCCTAATACCATCCGAGCCGCATACGACCTTGTCGCCAGTTTGAACATCCCTCAGCTTGCGACACTCAGCCCTATCTCCATTTACAACAATCACCGCGTCCATCCGTTGCCCATCAACATTGACCCAACGCCCTTCCATTCGAATTCGAGTGCGTAGATTTGTTGTTGAGTAGAAATCAGGTGCGACGCAGCCGTCCGAAGGTGCGGGGCGTAGAAGGGCGTCCCGCTCTGGCAGTGGATAGCAGCCCAGCGGAACAAAATCTTCAAGAAGCTGCTGCAAGGCCTTCTCGCTGGCCACGGTAACCTTGAGGCGCAACCTAGACATGTCCTCATTGGTGCGGCCGATCGAAAAGTTCTGCACCTCAAAGGTGCCAGCCCGCTCGATCACCTTGTCAAAAATGACATTCAGTAGATTCGAATCGATCAGGTGACCCTCGGCTTCAACGATTTCAGAATACTGATGTTGGTCGGTCATAAAGCCTCTTAGGCTCGATTGAGGATTGGGGCCTTCCGCGCCTCTTCGGTTGGCTGCGATTCCAAATACCGTTCGAATTCCTTCAGAGTTCTGCCTAGCTGAACTGGGGTCGTGACACGGTCAGCCACAGCATCAGCGGTCTTATAGCCGTTACCCGTAATTGCCAAGACTACTGACTCATCACGAGGAATGGCTCCTTGCTCAACTAAGGCTATAGACGCAGCCAGAGTCGTGCCACCCGCAGGCTCAGTAAAAATTCCTTCTGTGCGAGCCAATAACTTAATTGCATCAATTATCTGCTCATCGCTCACCATTGCACCCGAGCCCCCGGTCCCTCGTACCGTCTCCAGCACCTGAAAACCGTCTGCCGGATTTCCAATCGCGATTGACTTTGCAATCGTGTCGGGCTTGACCGGTTCTGGGAATTCGTCGCCGTTTTTGAGGGCGCGTACCACTGGCGCACATCCGGCAGCCTGAGCAGCATGAATTTTAGGAAGGTTAGCGTCCACCAAGCCAATTTGCTTTAACTCCCTGAACCCTCGGCCTATCCGCGGTAAAAGTGTTCCCCCGGCGACGGGTGAAACTACGTGCCTAGGAAAGGTCCAACCAAGTTGTTCGGCAACCTCAAAGGCAAACGTCTTGGCCCCCTCAGCGTAATAGCTCCGCATGTTGATATTCGCAAAGGCCCAGCCATTTCGATCCGCCATCTGCGTGCATAAACGATTCACATCATCATAGGTACCGTCGATCGCAACAACATGAGCATTGGTGATCGTTGTTCCTAAGATTTTCCCTGACTCCAAACTTTTCGGAATGAACACGTAGCATTCAAGGCCAAGTTTGGCAGCGTGCGCCGAAACGCTATTACCCAGATTGCCAGTCGATGCACAGGCGAACACGCGGAATCCAAGTTCCACAGCGCGCGTTGCCGCGACGGACACCACCCGATCCTTGTAGGAGAGGGAGGGATAATTAACAGATTCATCCTTGAGGTAGAGCGCTTTTAGCCCCAGTTCGGAAGCCAATCGATCAGCTTTTATCAGCGGAGTAAATCCGGAATTCAAACCCGCCACGGGTTGCCCTTCGATAGGCAATAGTTCTCGATACCGCCAAAGGTTTAGGGGACGACTCGCGATCAACTCACGAGTCAGGGTTGTTTTAATAAGGTCATAGTCATACGTGGCCTCAAGCGGACCCAGGCATTGATCGCAAACGAACAGAGCCTCTCCCGGAAACTGCGTCCCACAGAGATGACACTCCAAACCTTTAAAAAAACTCATGGTCCACCCTTACCGCTAATCAATTATTGGCAGCACGACTGCACTTTCCGCTCCATCACCTCGTGTAGTCTCACTAGGCCTCAACGCCGATTCGATTACTTCGGTTGTGCATGCATCCGTCACGAATTGACCTTGCCCATCTCGGTCCTTCAGGGTCCGGGCGGCCTCCACGCCAAGCTCTGAAAGAATTCGAGGCACTGATTGCGGACCCGTTACACGAACATAGTGTGATCGCTTACCCATTGTTTCTACTTGGTAACTGGCTCCAACCGACGGAAACAGATTCGGCGATGCATCCCCAGACGCGATTGCTAGCAAATCCGACACTATCGCAACTGCAGTGGGGTCGCCTCCGGCTCCTTGACCTATTAAGGTAACCTCGCCACACGATATCCCGTCCAAAACCACCACGTTTTCGTTGCCGGATACTTGAGCAATCCGAGATCTAAGGTTCACCATCGCAGGTCCCACTTCGGCTCGTACAGCATCTCCCTCTTCTGTAAGCTCGACCGTCGATACCTGGCGAATCACGCATCCAAGCAAGCCTGCCGCTTCAAAGTCCGTGCGGCAGATGCCTCGAATTGATCGACAAGCGATCTCTTGCGGATTAATCGGGCGTCTCAGTCCGACAGCCGAAAGAATCGAGAGTTTCGCCTGAGCATCAACTCCATCTAAATCAGCCGTCGGGTCTGCTTCAGCAAAACCTCTCTCCTGAGCATCAGCAAGAACCTCATCAAACGAAGCATCCGAAGCACCCATCTTCGTCAGTACAAAGTTACAGGTGCCATTAAGAACACCTCTTACCCTATGAAGGCTATCGGCAGCCAAGCCATTTTTGATGCTGGAAATAATCGGAACGACGCCGGCGACCGCTGCCTCAAATTTCAGGCATACTCCTTTAACAGCCGCTAACTCAGAAAGCTTGGCCCCGTCGTTGGCGATCACCTGCTTGTTAGCCGTAACAACTGGCTTCCCTTCCATTAGCGCTCTCTGTATCCAGGATCCTGCAGGTTCGAGGCCTCCAAGCAACTCAACGACCACATCAACGTCCGACGTAAACACCTCATTAATGTTTTCGGTCCAATCAACTGTGTTCGGCGTCCACTCAACCCGCTTCCGTTCGACGTTACGATTGAACACGCGCGTTAACTGAAGGCCGCTCTTTCCAGAGATAAGCATTCTGGCCACCGATTGGCCGACGGTGCCAAATCCAAGAATAGCTACCCGCATTACCTGCATTCACTCGCCTTCAGTATGTATCGCTTTTCGACTCATAAAAAAAGGCCATCTCCCACTCCGGGATGATGGCCTTAACTTGCAGGGTGCTCTTAAATTCTTGGCTACATCATCCAGTAGATCCGCATCGGCATACGGGTCGTACTGCCCATGGTCCATGTAGTCGGCTCCGTGGTGAGCTCTCCGGGACACCGAACTACAATTAGGGCCGATGTGATGAAACGGAAATCGCTCAAAATCATTGTTAACCCTGATCAACCGAACCATCAAACAACAGTTTCACCATTGTTTCGCGTGATGCCTCTCAAGTCAAACACCAATACTAAGCTTGACATCGATAAGGCCTTCGACTCTCCTGTAGCGCATGACTAACCTCACTCACTCCATCCATAGACCAATATCTACGGATACTTCGATCGGCTGGGTTGGCACTGGTGTAATGGGCCTATCAATGTGCAGCCATGTGTTAGCCAAAGGGCACCCAGTGACGGTGTACTCGCGAACAAAGGAAAAGGCTCAGCCGCTCATTGATCATGGTGCAACTTGGGTGGACTCGCCTCAAGAGGTTGCAGAGAAATCAAGGATAGTAGTCACGATCGTAGGCTTTCCTCCAGACGTAGATGCTGTTTACCTTGGAAAACATGGCCTCCTCGCTGGAGCCCAGGCCAACTCAATCTTCATTGACATGACTACGACGACGCCAAGCCTTGCGCAAATAATTGCAAAGGCGGCTAGTCGGTCTCGAGTCGCTACAATTGATGCTCCGGTGTCAGGTGGTGATGTCGGCGCCAAGAACGCTACCCTCTCGATCATGGTCGGCGGCGAACGAGAGGTGGTAGATGCAGTGATGCCTCTCTTCGAAACACTTGGTAGGCATATCGTTTACCAAGGAGGCCCCGGTAGCGGCCAACACGCGAAGATGTGCAACCAAATCGTAATTGCAGGAACCATGATCGGTGTATGCGAAAGCCTTTTGTACGGTTACAAGGCTGGCCTAAATCTCGAAACAATGCTTAAGGCCATTGGGAGTGGCGCCGCAGCGTGCTGGACGCTTGATAATCTTGCTCCCCGTATGCTCAAGCGTAATTTCGACCCAGGGTTCTTTGTTGATCATTTCGTCAAGGATATGGGCATCGCCCTCGACGAGGCGAAAGCAATGGGCATTTCGCTTCCCGGCCTGGCCCTTGTCCATCAACTTTATCTAGCCGTGCAAGCCCAGGGATACGGCAAGAGAGGCACTCATGCGCTCCTCCTCGCGTTGGAACAGATGTCGTCCCTTAGCGAGGCCTGATACAATTTAGTCTTCTTGCACTACGACAAAAGATACAGCTGCCCATTATTCGCCCCAGTAGATGGAGGATTCTAGTGAAGCTTCTCACCTTGACACTGGTTTTTAGTCTGGTAGCAACCATACTTCCAGCCCAGGCCCCATCATCACCTTCAAATCTGGACGTGACACCGGGCAGTCTTACACTTGAAGTTGGTGCAACCACAATGCTTTCAGCGCTTGTTACAGACTCTAATGGTCAAAGTATCGATGAGGCCACGGTCGTGTATTACTCTCGTGCGCGACGAAGCGTTGGAGTTAGTGCCGCCGGGCGGATTGAAGCCTACAGACCTGGAGAATTCGTGGTGGTTGCTTTGGTGCCCACAGACCCAGAAGCCAGTCCGCGTCGAGCCGAACCAATCCTTCAAGTTGAAATTCCGGTAACAATCCCGAACCCTCCAATCTCAGACATCAGCTTTCAAAATCTCCAGGGTAACTTCTACGCCGAAACGACTGTCCCTCTCTTCGTTAACGTTGTGGATACTAGTGGTGTTCAGCGGCATGACGTCAAGGTGAACTACACAACGAACGATGAAAGCATTGCTGAGGTAAACAGATTTGGTCACCTTCATTTGCACTCAACCGGGGAATTCAGGGTAACAGCTACAGCTGAGACTGCAACCGCTACGGCTAGAGTCGTCGTTTTACCGAACCCTGCGTCCACGCTCGAACTTACTTCAACTGTTGATGATGCTGTCACGGGAGATGTAGTCCGATTTAGTACTGTTATCAGGAATTCGGCGGGCCGAGTTGTTAGTGACATGCCTGTCCAATACGCCGTATTCGGCGAACCGGACGCCGACATTATTGCCTCAGGCTCACCGGCGCAGATCACTCGAGACGGACGATTTGTTGCCGAACGATCTGGGCGCTACACTATCGTTTCTACTGTTGGCACTCGAGCCGTCCAGCGAATCCTTGACATTAGACCGAGAGATGTCACCCGACAGATAGAGGTTGTTGGACACGGTCCTGTACGGGATCGTCACACTTCCGACCTCTGGATCTGGGAAGGGATTGATGGTCGCGACTACGCAATCACTGGCACTTGGGGTGCTGATGGTCACGCTTACATCTGGGATGTCACTGACCCTGCGCACATGAGCATTATTGATGTCGTACGTGTGGATGCTCGAACAGTGAACGACGTTAAAATTTCTGAGGACGGGCGTGTCGCTGTAATTTCTCGAGAGGGTGCCTCAAACCGGCGTAACGGGCTTGTCTTACTCGACGTTTCTGACCCAATTAACGGTGTGTCGATCATTTCTCGCTATGACGACCAACTGACCGGTGGAGTGCACAACGTTTTTCTCTATGAGAATCACGTTTTTGCGCTCAGTGGGGGACGTCGCTACGACATCATTAACATAGAAGATGCGACGCAGCCTACCCGCATAGGTCGTTTCGAACTTGACACGCCAGGTCATGGCATCCACGACGTCTGGGTTGAAGAGGGCATCGCTTACTCCTCTAACTGGAGCGATGGCATCGTAGCAGTGGATGTTGGAGGTGGTAACGCAGGCGGCTCGCTACAGCGTCCGGTACAACTCGGCCGAGCAGCGACCCACCCGAACGGATGGAATCATGCAGCCTTCCCTTATCGGAGCCAATCTACGGGAAAGTTCTATCTCTTTGGTGGCGATGAGGCATTCCCCTATGGCGACGAGACTACCGCGGAGGGACAGCCGGAAAGAGCCGCTGGCTGGATTCATGTCTACGATTGGGATGATTGGAATGATCCCAAAGAAGTCGCACGTTACCAGGTGCCCGAAGCTGGAACACATAATATTTGGATTGAGAACGATATTCTGTATGTGGCCTATTACAATGGCGGCCTTCGAGTTGTTGACGTTTCCGGAGAGCTACTGGGCGACCTCTACCAGCAAGGACGAGAGATCGCCTTTTGGGAAGCTTTCGATCCAGAAGGCTTCGTCAAAAATGCTCCCATGGCTTGGGGCCCACAACCTCACAAAGGACACATCTTTCTCGCAGATCACAACTCTGGACTGTGGGCTGTAAGACTTCTGCCAAAGAAACCTGGTCCGACTCGCAACCTCGGCGAACCACGATAAGACTAGGCTTCCCCTTTAAGGTTTCGCCCGTCACAGTCATCAAAACTAAGCCGAAACGGCCATCCTTCAAATTGACCTGCCCCAGGCAGCGTGGGATCAACCACTCGAGGCCAGCACTCGAGTACATACTCGCGTGCAGTGCGACGGACTCTCACAATTCCGTAACCTTCGCTCTTGAGGTTTTGATCCCCTAAAGCCTGACTTCGCCCACCTTTGAATTGTCGATAATAGGCAAAGGTAATTTTTGGATTAGCGATTGCATGTACATGCAGCTTGTTGCCAAATGCGTCTGTAAAGTCCCCTGTGTATGGCTCTCCGCTTCCATTGGCAAGGACTTCGCGTGGTTCGAACCAGCGCTGCCAAAATGAGACCCCAGCGGGACCCGTGAACTGAACTACCCCGTCCGTATGTGAATCGATGCCGTGCCGAATCAATGAGCCTAGGTGCTGATCGCCAGAAAGCACTAGGGCACTAGCGGCGCGCAGAAGAGTAATTGCTCGATCGCGATGTAATTTTGGCTGACCATTGGCATCCCAATCGAGCAGAGGCTGACCTCGCGGACTCGTTTGAAGGCACGCGAAGAGGCTTTGGGTTAAACAGATGCGACCATCAACTCCTGCTTCATCTCGGCCCCACGCTTCAAGAAACGCCTCTTGTCGTACTCCTAGCAGTTGAGCTTCGTGTACGTCCAAGTCTTCTCCCTGAATAGGCGCAGTTTTAAACTTGCGATCTTCCAAGAAGGCAAAACTAATGCCTCCAAACTTGAACATGCCATAGTTAACTCCGATGCCCTGCTCTATCGGCGTAGCATCATAGGGATCTGGGTTATGCCCACACTGGGTCCGCTGGACCAGGTTTATAAACTCAGGCCCATACACATATCCGCCACGGTTTTGGTCTCGTATCTCTTCAGCGAGACCACCCACATCGATAATTTCTGTGGGAGCTGCTCGTCCACCGTTTCCCCACAAATTTCCCTGGTAAACATCGTGGTCATCCGTCTGAACGATAGTCGGAGTTGAGCGAATCAAATCTCTGAATGCCCAGGCCCACAGATACCACTTATATAAATAGTCAAGCGTCAGACTGTCAGAGTCGTCCACACTGGTCGGATTCCCTTCGTAGATCTGGTCTCCTGCACAAACGAGTAGCTTCGGCTCATGACTCAGGATGTTCCTGATTAGGTCTGTATGGGGAAAATGCAGGTTCTTCGAGGTATACCGCCCCAAAGGCTCGGCAACAGGAAGCTCGGCTTCCCCGGTGCCATCCTCTAAACCACGAGCAGTCGGCATTACGCAACTAAGGTGGGCAATCGTAAAGCCCTCTTCGTTACGTGGGTCGTTCTGGACAACCCCGATGTGGTCATGGTCGATGTCTGCCAAGTCGCTATACCGGACCCGATAATCCCAAGATCGAGACGAGTCCCAGTTGTCGACCCTCAGCAGCGCCGTATAGCCAACACCCCACGAGCTTCGTGCAACCTCACGCCACTGTATTCCATCGGCACGCACTTCCAATCGCACGGTTCTTGGTTCACGCTCGCTGAGCGGCATCAGTTGTACTGACATCTTTAGGACGCTACGATTTAGCGAGTACATTGTGCTGAGAATTGGACCGATCGCTCGGCTCTTACGGATCATAATCTTCTCACCACCACTCTGGAGGTCTTTGAACCAGAAGCGCGCCCTCCCCCCCGGTAGTGGTGACGACGCCAATGCCACTCCACCCACAACGTCTTGTTCCCTAAGCCCCCTGCGCACCGCACCAGCTCGAAGCTCACCCGTCACGGAATCCAACGCCACAAGTCTCACGTCGAACATGCTATTCCCAGTAGGTTCAATGTCGAGCTGAAGAACCACTTCGTCACTAAGGTTCCGAGAACCAGGCCTCTCCGTCTCAATCGCTTCAGCTTCAAGTGACCTGTAGCCTAAGGGGTCGGACTCAGTCGCATGATCCCGAAACCGAATCCGACCATCAGCTTCATACCCGCACCAGAATCCACCACCCTCACCTGATGCCTTCTGCGCCAAAGCAGACGCCCGGTAGTCTAATAATCCACTACCAACACCAACGAGATAACCTCCAAAACCACCACGACCGTTCAATTCGAGGGCTCCACTCCGCACACGAAAATGTGCGGAAGCCCTACCAGGACAAACCTCGTGAGTAAGGAGCGCAACCGTTCGGCCTAAATCATTTGGACCGCCGGCTAGGCACTCAAGTCGATTGTCAGATAGGCGCCAATCTTGTAATCGGTTTGCCCATAATCCCGAACCAAGCCAAGGTCTTGCGACCTCAGGCGGAGGCGAAAGAACAGCCTCCCATTGGACCTCTTCAATTTGCCGCCCGTTAGGGCGATACTTCGATAGCCCCATCAAAGACCGACCCTCTAATCCAACTGCGGAAACAGTAACTCCGCCAGCCATCCCTTTGAGAAATTTACGCCGGCTAGTCCTAGACGAAGAATGCTTACCTTCGGCCACCGTAATACTCCTTACGGACTTTCTCCCGGGAATGGGAACAACTCTGACGGTTCATGGGCCTGCTGCATTAACTGGACCAAGTGAGACATTACCTCGGGATGTTCAATGGCTACATTTGTCAACTCGGCAGGGTCTTTAGCTAGGTCGTATAGTTCGATTGAGTTTTCTGAAGGCTCGAGCCCTGTAAGGCGGACACCCTTCCAGTCCCCCATCCTAATGGCTTGCTTCCATACTTGGTCATGGTAGTAGGACGGGTGGAATTCCCAATAAAGATAGTCGTGCGCCTCTTGCAAATCACCCCTCAACGTCGGCACAAACGATAAGCCGTCGAGATTGGGTCCTGATGGCGCTCCTGCTAACTCTAAAAAGGTTGGAGCCACATCCCAGAAGGCCGACAAGTGGTTAGTCTCCGAGCCCGGCTCAACTATTCCAGGCCAGCGGGCAATCATTGGAACCCTGATACCCCCTTCATACAAATCGCGTTTAAATCCACGGAATCCTCCCCTGCTTCCAAAAAAGTCAGGGTCAGCGCCCCCTTCCTGATGCGGACCGTTGTCACTAGAGAAAATAATGAGGGTGCGTTCCTTTAGGCCTAGGTCGTCCACTAAATCAATAACTCGCCCGACATCCCGGTCAAGCCGAGAGACCATTCCAGCGAACGCCGCCCGTGGAGTTGGTTGCGATATGTATCGACCCTGCTGTTCCGAAGGGGTTTCCGAGAATTTCCCAAGATATGGCGCCATAGAGTCCTCGGGAACGTCCAATCCGGCGTGGGGAATTGTAAAGGGTGCATACAAAAAAAATGGGGCGTCCGCAGCCTCACGGACAAACTGAAGAACTTCCTCTACAAGGAGATCATGGCTGTAGATACCTCTTGCGCCAGCTCGGTTCCCATCTAGATCAACACGCTCTTCATTACGCCATAGGTGAGCCGGATAGTAGGAATGCGCCTGACGCTGCCCGTTATAGCCAAAAAAGTAGTCGAATCCTTGGCGGCTTGGGACCCCCTCAGTGCCTGGCGCCCCAAGGCCCCATTTGCCTATCGCGGCGGTTCGATATCCCAGCTCCCTCAGCCGCTCCGCCACAGTTATCCGGCTGTCGGGAATCGGGTGTTGGCCCTCTGGCTGCACTTCTCTGTTTCCTCGAATCACGGTATGTCCCGTATGTAACCCGGCCATCAGCGAGGCTCGGGATGGCGCACATACCGTTGAACCGGCATAGTGCTGGGTAAAAACCATTCCCTCGGCCGCTAAACGGTCGAGATTCGGAGTACTTATTAACCTTTGGCCATAACGCCCAAGATCGCCGTAACCTAGGTCGTCCGCTAAAATGTAAATCAAATTTGGAGGGTATGAATTTGACTTGGGTGGCTCAATACCTGATCCCGGACCAACGCAAGAAATGACTAACGTTATGGCCAGAGAAGCGGGCGCAAGAACAGCGCAAGCCTTTGTCGCGGTGAGTTTATTAGCGGCACTTCGAAGCATGGTCTCAGCCTAACACGCAGGACCGTACAACTTAAGTGGTCCCTTGACCTAATAATTGACAGCGCTTGGAGTTGGCTGTAGCTTTCGGAATCATTAACTGCAATGAGTTCTAGTTCGAAATGGAAAGACCTGCCGACCGAAGCAATTAACCCAGCTAGCCTTGCCATCGATAAAGCCTCGAGCGCTGACATTGTAGACCTTATGATTGCTGAGGATCGTAAGGTTGTAAGCGCTATAAATCGCGAGCGCGAACGCATCACGATTGCGACGGACCTCATCACTGAGGCTCTGGCCAAGGGGGGGAGACTAGTGTTCGTCGGTGCCGGCACGAGTGGACGACTCGGAGTCCTAGAGGCCGCGGAAATGTTGCCGACCTTTGGTGCCTCGTCAAACCTGGTGCAGGCCATCATGGCCGGAGGTCGCACTGCTTTCTTTCAATCTAGGGAGGAACTCGATGACCGCTACGAGGGTGGCCTTCGAGCTGTCTCGCGAATTCAGCCAACCAAGCGTGACGTAATAGTCGGCATTTCAGCAAGCGGAATGACGCCTTTCGTTCGCGGTGGGCTCACACGAGCCCGTAAGGCAGGGGCGAAAACAGTTTTCGTTACCTGCTGGCCTGGCACTGAATTGCAGACTTATGTCGACGTTACAATTTCGCCAGCCGTTGGACCAGAGATCATTGCTGGGTCGACACGGCTAAAAGCTGCCAGTGCTACGAAAATGGTTCTGAATATGCTCACTACCATCCCAATGGTGAAGCTTGGTAAGACCTATGGAAACCTCATGGTGGACGTTCAGGGAACTTCACAAAAGCATCGTGATCGAGCGCGCCGAATTCTGGCCTTAGTGACCGATATGGAGTACGACCAAGCAGATGCCCTTCTGGGTCGTGCTCGATGGAACATTAAGGCGGCCATCGTCATGCGAAAAACCGGAGAATCATATACAAAAGCGATGCGAAGGCTAAAGGGGGCGGGTGGGTCAATAAGAAAGGCGATCAATGAGGACCTGGAGGGCCGACTGCGTTCTCTCCTCTAGGCAGCTGACGTACTCGTTGACACCCCCGCGGGCCCCTTGCTACAGTCGTTTTCTTTCGCACCGATAAATATTGTAATGAGTCTAGGCAGAGCCTACACCGCCCTTGCTGTCGTCCTAACCGTCCTGCTTATCGTACCGGCGGCAGGAGCACAGTTGCCGGGTGAGGTTCGGGCTCTTTGGGTCATCGACCGGTCGCTCAGTTCGGCATCCTCTGTCATAGCGGTGGTCAGTGCGGCACGCAAATACGGATTTAACACTCTGTTGGTCGAGGTGCGTGGACACAGTGAAGCGAATGGAATATTTGACCAGAGACCTGGGGGCATAGGGCTGCAACCGCAAGCATCACACTTCGATCCCCTTAAGGCCCTGATTACTTCGGCGCACGCTGCAGGCCTAAGAGTGCACGCCTGGGTCAATGTCAACCTTGTCGCAGACGCCAATAACCTGCCTTCCTCAAGAGACCATGTCGTGTATCGCCATCCCGAGTGGTTAATGATTCCTCGAAGCCTGTCTAAAGAATTGGCAAAGCTTGAACCGGAGAATCCTGCCTACCTCGGCACTCTCTCGCGTTGGACCCGAGAGCATTCTGATACGGTTGATGGACTTTTTCTTTCACCCTTAACCACTGAAGCTGCGAGCTATTCCGCAAAGATGTTGGCTAACCTCGTTAGCCGCTACCAGCTAGATGGCGTTTATCTCGATTCACTTTACTATCCAGACGAGACTTTTGATTACAGTCGAACCGCGATGAGGGAGCTTCGCGCAAACGTTAAAGCATCATCCGTTGAAGCAAAACAGCTTAGTGTTGATATTACCGAACCACTCTATGCCGACCATTATCCAGAACGTTGGGCTTCCCTTCGTCGTTCACGACTAACGTCGTTACTGATGCGCCTTCGCACGACCGTCAAGAAACATCTACCGGAGGCAGTCTTCAGTGCGGCCCTGGTTCCCGAAGAAAATAAAGCATTGAATCATCAGTTCCAAGATTGGCGTACATGGCTAGACTCCGGCTTACTGGACGTAGTTTGCCCGACAGCCTATACCCAAAGCGCAGACCTATTCGAAAAACAGATTGCTGCAGTTCGAAAAATAGCGACCTCGAGCAAAGTCTGGGCTGGAATCGGCTCCCATCGCCTTTCCGTAGGGCAAACTCTTGCCAATATCGAAGCGGCTAGACGTCAACGTGCCGATGGAGTGGCACTCTTTTCGTATGAAAGCTTGACCGACCCAGCGCTGCACGAGATGGACTATTTGGAGCGGATCGCCAAGGAAGCCTTCCTCATAAGCGCCCTTACGCCCGGCCCACTATAGAACCCTGCCGCCTTCGGGTTAAACGGTTCTACGGGTATCACGCGGACGACCTTCAATGCGTTCACTGGATTTTATCGTCCTGACGGGTTATATAGTCAGCCTCCTCTTCTTCGGCGCCTACTTCTCACGATCGCAACGCAACATCCGAGACTATTTCATTACTGGCCGCCAAATTCCTTGGTGGGCGGTTATGGGGTCAATTGTCGCGACAGAAACGAGCACGGTAAGCCTCATTAGTGTGCCTGGTTTCGCATACGGAGCAGACCTGTCTTTCCTCCAACTCGTTATCGGCTACCTCATTGGCCGACTAGCAATCGTACTTTTCTTAATGCCGACATATTTTCGCGCTGAAGTTTTGACTGTCTACCAAATCCTCGGTCTACGCTTTGGCGAGAACGTCAGACGACTAACATCCGCGCTTTTCCTTTTAACAAGAAGCTTTGCCGATGGTTTCCGACTTTTTGCTACAGGCCTTGTACTGGCTGCCTTACTCTTAAACACCTCCTCCGTGCAAAACTTTTTCCAAGAAACGATGCCAGGACTTGGAGTAGAGACCGGACCACTGCTGTTCTCCCTTCTCCTTATTGCCGCCGTAACAGTGATCTACACCTTCCTAGGGGGCATGGCCGCAGTAATCTGGACAGATGTCATACAACTAGCCATCTATCTGATTGGCACGGGCTTAATATCAATCCTCTTGCTCAACTTGATTCCAGGGGGATGGACCGAAGTGGCTCAAGTGGCAACTGGCGCTGATAAATTTAGAGTCTTTGATTTCACCATTAGCCTTTCAAAGGATTACACCTTCTGGTCCGGTGTCATTGGTGGGGCTTTTCTTACAACCGCCACGCACGGAACTGACCAACTAATGGTCCAGCGCTACCTCTGTAGCCGGACACCCCGCAATGCCAGCACAGCCTTAATGATCAGCGGGCTCTTCGTGTTCCTACAGTTCATCCTCTTCCTGGTTATTGGAGTAATGCTCTGGGTGTATTACACCAACTATGCTCCAGCAGACATTCCCATGTTCACCTTGGAGGGACAGCTCCAGACCGACCGAATTCTTCCCTATTTCATGGTGACCCATTTACCGGCAGGGCTTCTCGGACTTCTTCTTGCCGCAATTTTTGCAGCTGCAATGTCCACCTTGTCCTCCTCACTCAACTCTTCATCCGCAGCGTTCATCGCGGATTTCTACATGCCCTATACTCGTCATGCTCGGTCCGAAGAGCACTACCTAAAAGTTTCACGATGGGCAACTGTTGGTTGGGGAATAGTTCAACTCTCCGTCGCCATTCTTGCAATCCAGCTCTCAACTCGGGTAGTTGACGAAGTGCTCGGGATCGCATCGTTCACTAACGGCGTTCTATTGGGAACATTCTTTCTCGCAACCTTTACCACTAGGGTTCAATCGCGTTCAGTGTTTATTGGAATCGTCGCAGGTATACTTTTCATGACGACCTTGCGAACATCCACCGCGCTCAATTTATTTGTAGTGTCTTGGCAGTGGTACGTCCTGATTGGTTCGCTCGCCACAATCGGTGCAGCCTGGATCGCACAGCTAGTGGTCGATGGCCCTGGAGAGTTACGGCGTGGACTTCAATAGCGTAGCCGAAATCATCGAGCGCGCCATTTCTAAAAAGATATTTCCATGCGCCTGTCTTGAGATTGGCCGAACGGAAGATATCCTCTGGCGAGGCGCCTTCGGACACTTAAGCTATGACCGCAATGCAACTGCTGCGGACCATAACACCATCTTCGACCTAGCCTCTCTCACAAAGGTCATCGCCACAACCACCCTTGCCATGCAACAGGTTGATGCTAGGCAATGGGCTTTAAGTGATTACGTCACTCAACATCTGAGAAGCTGGAGCGGCGCCGAACGTGAACTAGTAACAATTGAGGATCTGCTAGCACACACATCTGGCCTGCAAGCGTATTTACCATTATTTCAAGAGAGGGTCGACCCTCAGCAGTATAAGGAGACACTTTGTCGCCTACCACTTCAATATGCTCCCCGATCCGAATCCGTTTATAGCGACCTGGGTTTCATCTTGCTCGGATTCTTGATCGAAGGCCTTGCCAACGTGACCCTAGATGATCAGTTTCGGAATATGGCCGAATCGTCTGGCATGGATGATATACAGTTCCTGCCACCTAACAGCTGGAAACAGCGTACGGCGCCCACGGGCGATAACCCGCTAAGAGGGCGATGCCTGGTGGGCGAGGTTCACGATGACAATGGATGGACCCTGGGAGGCGTGGCTGGACACACTGGACTCTTTGGCTCAACATCAGCAGTCGGTCGTTTTGCTAGAATTATCCTAGGTGATTTTCGAGGGGGTGAAACTCTGACATCCCCTGCAACCCTGCAAACATTTACTCGACAAACAAATATTCCTAATAGTTCCCGGGCTCTTGGGTGGGACACGATGCTCCCAACCTCATCCTGTGGTGGCCGCTTCTCTAAATCAGCAATCGGTCACACTGGATTCACCGGCACTTCACTTTGGATCGACCCGGAGCTCGATCTGTACATCGCGTGCCTAACCAATCGAGTGCATCAAACCGCAGACAGTAACGCTATGCGGAAATTCCGACCGGCGCTGCACGATGCCGCAATACGTGCTTTAGGGTAATTGAATAAAATTTCATGACTCTAACACTCCTCGATTGGATAGTTATCGCAGGCTATTTTGCCTTTGTGATCGCCATTGGGGCCACCTATTACCACCGCGCCGGCAGTAGCATCGGCCACTACTTTCTTTCAGGACGCTCTCTACCCTGGTGGCTCGCCGGAACATCAATGGTGGCAACGACTTTTGCGGCCGACACTCCACTTGTCGTCGCCGGACTTGTTGCGAACAATGGAATTGCAGGAAATTGGATCTGGTGGAACGCTGCTCTCGGTAGCATGCTGGCAGTCTTCTTTTTTTCTCGCCTCTGGCGTCGAGCAGGCATCCTGACCGACGTAGAGTTTGTTGAGTTGAGATACTCTGGTCGACCAGCCGCTTTTCTGCGTGGGTTTCGTGCGCTCTATCTTGGTTTGCCGATTAACCTCCTCATTATGGGGTGGGTGAATTTGGCCATGGCAAAAATATTGCTCGTCACAATGGGCTGGAACCGCTTAACTGCGGTACTCGTTAGCCTTGCCTTTACGGGCGCATATTCCTCAATCTCTGGACTGTGGGGTGTCGTCGTAGGAGACTTCGTACAATTCAGTCTCGCAATGATCGGAACGGTCGTTTTAGCCTGGTTCGTGCTCCACACCCCTGCAGTCGGTGGAATTAACGGTCTTCTTGAGAGCCTTCCAGAGTCAACCTTCCAGTTCCTACCAACGGTTGGTGGAAGCGCGACCGCTAGTGATGCTTTCACTCTACCGTTGACCACCTTCATCGCATTCGTGGGTGTTCAGTGGTGGGCAAGCTGGTATCCTGGTCAAGAAGCAAGTGGGGGCGGGTACATCGCACAACGAATGATGTCGTCTAAAGATGAACGGCATTCGCTACTCGCTACCTTGTGGTTCACAATTGCGCATTACTGTGTTCGTCCCTGGCCATGGATTCTGGTTGGTCTCGCCTCAGTCGTTCTCTATCCAACGGCAGTAGACCGGGAGGCTGCTTATGTAATGGCCCTTCGCGACCACCTTCCGGAAGGCTGGCGGGGGCTTCTACTAGCAGCCTTCTTTGCAGCCTACATGTCAACGATCGGAACTCAACTCAACTGGGGGTGCTCCTACATAATCAATGACTTCTATAAGCGATTTTTCCGAACCCAGGCAACTGAAAGCCACTACATAAGAGCATCCCGAATAACCACCCTACTCCTGATGATTCTTGGGGGAGTCGCCACGTTTTATCTCGAAAGCATCCGACAGGCCTGGGAATTCATTCTGGAGTCCGGGGCAGGAATTGGTTTAGTGTTGATTCTCCGATGGTATTGGTGGCGGGTAAACGCGTGGTCTGAGATTGCCGCCCTTATCGCCTCGGTTGCGGGATTTGTCTATCTCAAATTATTCACTGAGGTGGAATTTCCATCTACATTGCTCTATCTTGTCTCTTGGACCACAGTGTGCTGGTTAGCAATTACCTTTCTGACACCAGCAGAGCCTTTGGATCATCTCGTTAAATTCTATCGACGAGTAAGACCCGGAGGACCTGGCTGGAGGCGTATAGCTCGCTTGTCCGGAGAGCCACCACCCGAGTCGATCGCAATACTCTTTGTCGACTGGGTGGCTGGATGTTCACTTGTTTACAGCACGCTCTTCGGCATTGGCGCAGTCCTGTTCCGCTCAACGTTTGCTGCGACTCCGTACGCGCTTTGCGCGCTGACCTCCAGCCTATTCATTTACTACCGTCTTTCGCGCCGCGGATGGACAAGGAGTGAAGGATAGAATTGACAAATCGGCGCTAGCCGTGTGCATCAACGAGTATGTCAAACACGCGAATACCAAGCTCTCTGGTGTCATCGTTGCCTGCTTCCGTCCGGTCAGCGGGAATAAACGCGCCGTCAACAACAATGCCGAGTTCAACCATGTTCTGGTCACCTAATTGCTCTTGGGAAATTGGTATTTCCCGTAATTCGACCTGAGTAGTTTCAATTAAGAACCGCGCAACCTCGCGCCCTTCAATTTCCAAAACCACCCCTTGCGGCCCACCAACGAGATCGGGGCGACCGTCGGCTCTTAAATACAACAGGACGTCGCTACGTGGATTGCGAAACGAGATTGTTGCGTTAGCCATCGTCCATCGCCATTGCACTTCGCGGTCATCAGGTATTACTTCTAGCTCGTGCCATCCATCTTGAAAAATAAGAAACACATTTTCCGATTGCGGCAAAAGTTCGAGTGTTCCAATCTTGTAAGAAAGTGAGCCGTCGTCATCACCAACTAGGGCCAACCGTTCACCGCCATTGGCGGAATATAATCCAACCCGAATAGTCGCCGTGCCAATATAGGGATACATTGGCAGAAATACTTTTCGGTCATATTCGATGATCTGCCCAGGAATCCAACCCGATGTCGGCTGCGGTGGATTATGATCGTCAGTCCACATAACTTCACCATCAGCATCAACGAAGTGCACGAATACGCGATAATCATCCACAAATGCCAAATGCTCTTCTAGTATTGAAAATTGAAAGCTCATTCCAACAACGCTACCCAGAACCACCTCATTGCGGTCCAGTGTTACCTTGACACTGGCAACCGGTTCAGGTGGCGGAGCCGTACAGCCTGACACACCTACACTGAAAACCAGTGCCGTCCAGAACAGTCGAACCATCAAGCCTCTCGATCTATGAAGCCTAGCTGATGCAAGCATCAAACGAAGTTGAGAAGTTTCTTCCAATAGAATCCTAAAAATAGCCAATCTCACTTACCGTGCCATTAGAGGCCGGCTATCTCGATATGGTCAAGCGGCATTTTGACAGACGCCTGATGGGCAGTTCTAGGTTGGTCTCTTTATGTTTCCCTCCCCCTACAGTGAGGAATATTCAAGGACGATATTCTAATTAGGCAATGTTGGACCTTGTACTTGGTAAGGGCTAGGCTATTTTGAAGAAAAGCACTCAATACAGACAGGGCTTCCGACCAATAAGTAAGTATGGTAGTTTTGTAAAGGTCTGCGCAGCCTTACTTAGGGTTTAACGGGCTCGAAAGACCTTTTGGGCTGAAAATGCTTAAGAATCGCTATACCGTAGTTGTAGCCGACCGCTCTAGTGGCGTAATTCGTCGAATTACGCTAAACCTTCGCTCGGTAATCGGACTGCTCTTGGCAATACTCGGAACGCCAATCCTTCTGGGCTTCGGATTCAGCTGGTTGGCCTCTACTGAGCTCGTTCGTCTCAAGACGAATCTAGCTTCACTTGAAGTTGAAAATACAGGCTACCGAACTGCTTCAACCACGCTCAGAAGCGAAATCGCGGCGCTTGAAGCAGTTGTGACAGACATCGACAAACGCGCAGTTCTTAACCCACGGGCTCTTGAAGCACTCAATCAGCTTCCCGCTGAGCTGAAGGCCAGAGCCATCGGGGGTGGAGCGGGTGCTATAGCCTCCAATCCCCTGTATACCGTAGCTCTCACTTCGCCTCGAACCACCTTCACGATGTTAAAGGACCTGCTTGCGGGTCTTGATAGCCGTCTCAAGACCATACGTTCCTCCGTGGAAAATCGAAGTGCTTTGGCAAGTGCGACTCCGCAGATTTGGCCAACGGACCCCCATGGTTACCTCTCGGGCTCCTTTGGCTACCGCATTGATCCATTCACCGGAATCAGAGCCTTTCATCGTGCCGTTGATATATCAACCCCTCACGGGCAAAAAGTCCTAGCCACCGCAGCTGGCCGCGTAGTGTCTGCAAAGCCCACAGGAAACCTTGGCAAGCTTATTGTCATCGATCACGGTTTTGGCTTGGCCACACGTTACGGCCACCTCTCAGGATTTACCGTTGGCGCTGGTGACCAAGTCGCTCGGGGTGACCTTATAGGTTATGTTGGCTCGACGGGCCGCTCCACAGGCTCACACGTGCACTACGAGATTTGGGCAGACGGTCGACCGATTAATCCCTACCGATTCCTCTCCCCGTCTGAAACCCTCGCAACAAACTAGTCAGTTTTTCCAGTTTTTCGCTTCAGGGACCAACGGGGTCATCTTGACGGATTCGGATTCCTCAAATAGAATCGATCGAATATCCGAGTCGTAACAGGCCTCTCTGTGCCCGTTCCGAATCGCGCATGTTCTTCGACACCTTCTTAGCAAAAGTCTTCGGCACAAGAAACGACCGAGAGCTCAAGCGGCTCCGCCCGATCGTCTCTGCAATAAATGAATCTGAACCCCATGTCCAAAGCCTCAGCAGTAACGAACTAAAAGGCAGGACTGCTGAATTTCGAAAACGCCTTAAACAGAACGAAACCCTCGAAGATCTTCTTCCAGAGGTCTTTGCGACCGTACGAGAAGCAAGCCGCAGAATCCTTGAGATGCGGCACTTCGATGTCCAACTAATCGGCGGAATACTTCTCCACCGCGGCACGATTGCGGAAATGAAAACTGGCGAAGGCAAAACCCTGGTTGCCACTTTACCGGCTTATCTTAACGCCCTCTCTGGCGAAGGGGTGCATGTCGTCACCGTGAACGATTATCTCGCACGGAGAGACTCCGAATGGATGGGTCGAGTTTACCGATTCCTCGGTATGAGCGTTGGAGTAATCCAACACAGCCTGAAGGATTCAGAACGCCAAGCGGCATATAGATGCGACATTACATACGGTACTAACAACGAGTTCGGATTTGATTATCTCCGCGACAACATGAAGTTTGAGTTGTCGCAGTACGTTCAGCGTAGCCACAGTTTCGCAATTGTGGATGAGGTTGACAGTATCCTCATTGACGAGGCCAGGACCCCGCTTATCATTTCTGGCCCTGCTGAACAATCTACCGAGCTTTATCACGAAGTCGACAAGATCATCCCAAAGCTGAAGCCTGGCGCCGTGACCCAAGGAAACGTTAAGAGTGAAGATCGCGAAGCTCTCGAAGAAACCGGAGACTTCCTCGTCGACGAAAAACATAAAACTGCGACTTTAACAGAGAGTGGAATGGCCAAAGCAGAGAAGCTTTTGGCGCATCGACTGAGCCCTGGGGGACTCTATGACCCAGCCAACATGCCACTTCTACATCACATAAATCAGTCCCTTCGTGCTCACACACTTTTCAAACGGGACGTTGACTACATGATCAAAGAGGGTCAGGTCGTCATCGTTGATGAATTTACCGGTCGCTTAATGCCTGGACGACGTTGGTCGGACGGTCTTCACCAATCCGTAGAGGCTAAAGAAAAGGTCAAAGTCGAGCGGGAGAATCAGACTCTTGCGACAGTCACCTTTCAAAATTACTTCAGGAAATATAAGAAACTTGCGGGAATGACAGGAACGGCTGATACCGAAGCAACCGAATTTGGAAAGATCTACAAACTCGACGTGGCGGTAGTTCCAACCAACCGAACTCTCCTGCGGCGAGAGGAACCTGACACTATTTATCGTACCGAGAATGAGAAATTTAATGCCATCGTTGAAGATATCATTGAACAACAGGCCACTGGACGACCAGTCCTAGTTGGAACTGTATCGATAGAAAAATCTGAAAGGTTATCCTCACTGTTGAAACGACGTGGCGTGCAGCATGTCGTTTTAAATGCAAAATATCATGCCAAGGAAGCTGAAATTGTAGCCCAGGCTGGACGTCCTGGCACCGTCACCATCGCAACCAACATGGCCGGCCGCGGCACTGACATCCTACTAGGGGGAAATGCTGAGTTCATGGCACGTCAACAGTGTTTAGTCGACGATATTGCTAACCGTCTTCCGAAGGGAGAAGAGGAACTACCTGACAATAACGATTCGATTCACTTTAATCATCTAGACAGCTTCTATCAAGTTCCACGAAACCTTTGGGAAACTCGCCTCGAAAAATTTCAAGAGCAAACAAGAATTGACCACGACTCAGTCGTCAGAGCGGGAGGACTACACATTCTCGCCACAGAGCGGCACGAGGCTCGACGTATCGATAATCAGCTGCGAGGTAGAGCGGGACGCCAAGGCGACCCGGGGTCGTCAAGATTCTATCTTTCTCTAGAAGATGATTTGATGAGGATCTTTGGCTCCGACAGAATATCAGGGCTAATGCAGAAATTAGGAATGGAAGATGGGATCCCAATAGAACACAAAATGGTCACCAAGGCAATTGAGCGTGCTCAGCGCCAAGTGGAGGCTCAGCATTTTTCGGTCAGGAAACACTTGCTTGAGTATGACGACGTAATGAATAAGCAACGTGAGAACGTCTACTCGCTACGATGCGAGCTCCTCGAAAATAAAATTCACCTTGCTAAAGATGACATCGTTGAGACACTGCAGTACATTCTAACTTTAGGCGAAGAGGCGCTAGACTCCTGCGTTACCACCTACTGTGGAGACGATATTGACCCAGACGAGTGGGACATTGAAGCGCTTAAGCTAAGCACCGGGGAACTGTTCGGCCTCAGCATTGAAGACCTCTCAGCTGTAGATTTCGATAGCTCGGGTGCCGAGGAGATCCATGAGGCTCTCTGGGCTATGGCTAAGTCAAAATATGAAGAAAAGGAATCAGCAGTAGGGTCTGAAGTGTTAAGGCGCATTGAACGAGATGTGATGCTCCAGATTGTCGATTCGCAGTGGAAAGATCACCTATATGGCCTAGATCACCTTAAAGAAGGAATCGGTCTTCGAGGTTACGGCCAACGAAATCCCCTCGTCGAATACAAGCGCGAAAGCTTTGCCCTCTTTCAAGCCATGAAGGAGCGAATCGATGAGGAGACTGTCAAGTATCTTTGGCGCCTTCGTCCAATAATCAGAGAAGCAGGTGCCGAAGTATCCGGAAACTCTCAGACAAAGAGAGCTGCCAACTTAGTCTTCAATAACCCTAGTGAAGCTGCCTCAACGTTTACTAACGCGGGTCAGCAACAGCCACGCCCTGCCCGAATTGGAGGCGATGACGCCGCCGTCAGTACGATACGGCGTGAAATGCCAAAAGTGGGACGCAACGCTCCATGTCCCTGCGGCAGTGGCAAAAAATATAAGAAGTGTCATGGAGCCTGAACTGATGGACCTGTAATGACTCTTAAGAAAAATGAACTCGATATTTCGACCCGCCGTGAGATTAGCCCTTCAACAGCCTTAACCTTCGATGACGTTCTACTTGTGCCTCAGGAATCGAAAGTGTTGCCTAGTCAGGTAAACATCAGCACGTGGTTAACCCGAAACATAAAACTAGAAACTCCAATCGTAAGCGCCGCGATGGACACGGTAACCGAATCCGGTTTAGCTATCAGCATGGCCCAGCATGGCGGGATGGGAATAATACATAAAAACCTATCCATTGAAGAACAAGCGTCAGAGATTGATCGAGTTAAACGCTCAGAAAGTGGAATGATTGTTAATCCGATAACCCTATCGCCGAACAACCTAATCAACGAAGCCCTTCACCTGATGAAGAAATATCGAATCTCAGGAGTTCCTATTACAGAGGACGGAAGCAAAGAGGGCAAGCTCGTTGGAATCCTGACAAATCGTGACCTTCGCTTCGAAAGCAACACGCAACGATCAATCGCCGAGGTCATGACCCTGGAGAATCTAATTACCGTACCGGTCGGAACCACTCTTGACCAGGCCAAGGACATTCTACATTTGCACAAAGTGGAAAAACTTCTAGTTGTCGACAAGAACCATATGCTTAAGGGCCTCATCACCGTAAAAGACATTCAAAAGGTGATTAAGTATCCAAGTGCTTGCAAGGATGACCTTGGACGACTTCGCGTAGGAGCAGCTATCGGCATTGCGAAAAATACAATGGAGAGAGCCGAGGCTCTTGTTGATGCAAACGCAGACGTATTAGTAATCGATACAGCTCACGGACACTCGGTTGGTGTCATGGGCATGATTAAACAAGTCCGAGCTGCCTATCCTAAAATCGGCCTCATCGCCGGAAATGTTGCAACGGGCGAAGCAACCCGAGCTCTAATTGATCTCGGAGTCGATGCAGTGAAGGTGGGCATCGGATCGGGATCAATATGCACTACGAGAATAATCGCCGGTGTCGGAGTGCCGATGATTACGTCTATTCAGGACTGCGCCAAGGTCGCCGAACAACATGGAGTTCCTATCATTGCAGATGGTGGTATCCGTTATTCAGGTGATATCACAAAAGCAATCGCGGCTGGTGCCAGCGTGGCAATGGTTGGAGGCTTATTCGCTGGCACCGATGAAAGCCCCGGGGAGTTAATCTTGTATCAAGGAAGAAGTTTTAAGGAATATCGCGGTATGGGCTCTCTTGGAGCAATGCGGCGTGGCAGTCGTGATCGATATTTTCAGGACGAGTTTGAACTGGAAGGCACGCAAGATGAAATTCAGAAACTAGTACCCGAAGGAATTGAAGGCCGCGTGCCTCACAAAGGCAGCCTAGCCGGTCTCCTTCACCAGTTGGTCGGAGGACTTCGAGCAGGTATGGGTTACTCGGGATGCGGAACAGTGCCCGATCTGCAACACCACGCACGACTAGTTCGAATCACATCAGCTGGCGTCAGAGAAAGCCACGTTCACGACGTGGTCATCACTAAAGAGGCGCCTAACTACCGCTCGGAATAGCCTAGGAACGTAACGTCGTATCCTTAGCAGCTTCGATGAGAATATCTCGCAGGTCCGCGCCTTGATCAATAATCGTGACCTCGTGAGCACCACTTAAAGGCCGAACGAGGCGGTCAGCCCACTCAATAACAACAATCGAGCTATCAGTAGCGAGATCCTCTAACCCTAAATCATCGATCTCAGCGCCAGAGAGCCGGTAGAGATCTACGTGGTTCACGGTGACCCTACCGCGATATTCCTGAATTAACGTAAAAGTTGGACTACTGACCTCTGTTGGGTTTACACCTAGCGCCCCAGCTAATCCTCGAACAAAGGCGGTCTTGCCAGAACCTAACTCGCCGTAGAGTAAGACAGTCGACCCGGGGATTAAACTTTCAGCAAAACTTGCACCAACTTGCTCCGTCTCAAACTCGGACTCTGTGTGTCGCTTGACCATTTCAAAGAGCGCGGCAATAACGTCTACTCTTGGACCTGACCACCCTGTTCAGCCGTCAAACCCAAGAATGCCGCCCCAAGATATTGCGTAATATCAACTGCGCTCATGGCAGCTTCACCCTCATCATCTTCTGCTAAATCACCAGCCAATCCGTGAAGATAAACTCCTACTTTACAGCCCGCTTCAGCATCAACAAGCTGCGCAGACCAAGCAGAGATCATACCGGTTAATACATCTCCGGAGCCGCCCGTAGCCATCCCTGGATTACCTGTCAGGTTAATGAAGACATTACTGTTTGGACACGCCACTACAGTTCGATGTCCTTTAAGTACCACGTAGACGGAACAGTCCACCGCCAGAGAGCGCGCGGCTTCAATTCGATTCGCTTGAACATCCTCAACTGAAGTTCCTTGAAGCCTAGCCATCTCTCCAGGATGGGGCGTCACGATCACGTCGAGACCATTTTTACCATGCAATAGGTTGTCGTTAGACGCACACACGTTGAGTGCGTCAGCATCGAGCACTAAGGGCACACTACTGCGTTCTAATAGCCCATCAATCAACTTAGCCACTGAAGGACCCTGGCCTAGACCCGGACCAACCGCGATAATGTCCGCCGAAAGTCTGAGCACCTGCTCAAGTGCCGATGAATCTATGCAGCCGTCAGATGTTTCTTGGAGGCCTTCGGTTATGTATTCCGGAGCATAGCCGGCAACCACGGACTGGCAAGAGCGAGGAGTTGCCACAGTGACCAGGCCCGCTCCACTCTTAACAGCCCCAATCCCTGCCAATCCAGCAGCGCCAGACTTCCCCACCGAACCGGCAACCAGCAAAACGTGACCGAAGTCCCCCTTATGGGCCCCAGCATTTCTGGCGCCGATCAAGCCACGAACTCCTTCAGGCGTAATTATCCCTACCTGTGGGCCTGCAAGGCCATCGATAACCTGCGATGGAATACCTATGTCCGCAACAATCACATCGCCAGCATGCAATTCTGCTGGCGGGAGCACTAGAGGCAGCTTCGGCGCACCCATTGTTACGGTTAAAATCGCTTCAATAGCCTCACCTGGTACATCATGCGAGTCAGCCGATAAACCACTCGGTAGATCGACCGAGACCACAGGAATTGGTAGTCCGTTAATATCGGCAGCCAAGGTTTGCAAGAAGCCAACGAGCGGAGGTCGAATGCCCGTACCAAGGATTGCATCAATAATGATGTCGAATCCAGAGATTTCTGAGTAGTGCAGCTCCCACGACTGTTCATCAGCGATTTCCACAACAGGCATACCTAGCTGACCAAGAATTTCTAAATTACGTCGTGCATCGCCTTCTATATCTGAAATCTCGCCAATCACGAACACCGCACTTTCCACACCTCGCTGCTTCAGCGTACGGGCGACGACGAAACCATCGCCACCATTACTACCACGACCACAAAGCAACGCTACCCGTCGTTCAGTTAGATCAGAAAATCGATCCTCAACTGCGACTACAACCTGCCGGCCAGCATTCTCCATTAAGACCATTGAGGGCACACCGATCTTCTCAATCGTCAACCTATCAGCCTCACGCATCTGCGTGGTGTTTAGAACTCGCATGGGAGAAAGATCGGGTCCTTCGAAAGAATAAGCTCAGCCTAACCGACCTATTTGCACGAAGTGTAGCACAAGAGATACGCTGCCTAATTCATCGGATTGACCCGTTGGTAAGCTGGAGGACAAATGGCGGAACTGGTTAACGTGAATGGAATAATTGTCGAACGGGCTAAAGCATACGTTTCGGTATTTGACCACGGATTTATGTTCGGAGAAGGAGTCTACGAAACTATCCGCACCTACAATCGCCAACCTTTCCTATTCGATCGACACATGTGTCGCTTACGCGCTTCTGCGAAGCAAATCAATCTCCCCTGCCCTTATACCGACGAAAATGTGTTATCCAGAATACTTTTGACAATGGAAGCCGCGGTAAAGAGCGGTGAGGCCTACATTCGCCTGCTTCTTACCCGCGGTGAAGGTGATATCACTTACGACCCGCGAGCATGCCCGACCCCATCGCTGATGATTATCGTCAAGCCTCACCTCAGCGTCCCTCCCAAGGTTCAGGAAAATGGCGTAATGGTCTCTCTATCAACGGTCATGCGTAACCATCCAGAGTCAGTAAATCCAGCTATTAAATCTAATAATCTTCTGAATAATGCACTCGCGATGCAGCAAGCCCTTAAGAATGAAGCTTACGAAGCATTAATGTTCAATTACAAAGGTGACCTCGTTGAATGTGCTCAGTCAAACTTTTTCATTGTGCAAGATGGCATCGTTGTCACTCCTCCCCTGCGGGATGGGCTTCTTGAAGGGGTGACGCGAAATTTCATATTTGAGGTTGGAAGCGAGATTGGAGTTCAGGTCCATGAAGCCTCACTTAGGCGAGAGGACCTGAACACCGCTACTGAGGCGTTCCTAACCAGCACAACGAGAGAAATAGTGCCAATCGTGAAAGTAGATCAATACATAATCGGCACTGGCCAGCCTGGCCCTGTAACAAAAGCTTTACTTTTGGGTCTACGGAAGAAGGCTGAAGCTCTCAGTCAGCCCTAGTGGCAGTAACACGCCTTAGTCTGAGTCCGCCCACATCTCGATCGGAGGGCAACTACACATCAGATTACGATCGCCGTGTGAATTGTCAATTCTTCCAACACTGGGCCAAAACTTTTGAGCCCTAACAAACGATTTCGGAAAAGCAGCCTTCTCGCGAGAATAAGAATGCGTCCAGGTATCACTTGCAACCATCACAGCGGTGTGAGGCGCATTCTTCAGCACGTTATCCTCTTGACCCACAACTCCATCCACGATTTCTTGAATCTCCTGCCGAATTCCAATTAACGCTTCACAAAAGCGATCAAGTTCTTCAAGTGGCTCGCTCTCAGTCGGCTCAACCATCATTGTTCCGGGCACCGGAAAGGATACTGTTGGAGCGTGAAAGCCAAAATCGATTAGACGTTTCGCGACATCCTGTTCATCAATTCCGGCCGATTCACGAAAGGGTCGAAGGTCCAGAATGAGTTCATGGGCCACCCTGCCGTTTGGAAGTGAATACAGGACATCGTAGTGTGTCTCGAGTCGCGCCTTGAGGTAGTTAGCATTTAGAATCGCGTAGCGACTAGCATCGGTTAACCCCTCCGCACCCAGCATCCGAATATAGGCATAAGAAATTGTCAGAATACTCGCACTCCCCCAAGGAGCAGCAGTCACTGATGGAATGGAATCCTTTGATTTGCCCTGAATGAACGAATGTTGAGGCAGGTAGGGTGCCAAATGTTTTGCAACGGCTATTGGTCCCATCCCTGGTCCGCCCCCACCGTGTGGGATTGCGAATGTCTTATGCAGGTTAAGATGACACACATCAGCACCAATGGCTGCAGGGCTCGTGAGCCCAACCTGGGCATTCATGTTTGCGCCATCCATATAAACTTGGCCACTGTGTTCGTGAACAATCTTGCAAATCTCTCGAATGTTCTGTTCAAACACTCCGTAAGTCGAAGGATAGGTAATCATCAAGGCGCAGAGCGAATCAGAATGCTTCATCGCCTTAGAGCGCAGATCCTCCATATCCACATTTCCCTGAGAATCACAACCGACCACGACCACTCGCATACCAGCCATAGCGGCCGAAGCGGGATTTGTTCCATGCGCTGAGGAAGGAATCAAAACCACACTGCGGCTCCCTTCGCCTCGACTTCGATGGTATGCACGAACAACCATAAGCCCGGCGAACTCGCCCTGCGCTCCAGAGTTGGGCTGCAGTGATACAGCATCGAGGCCTGTAATAACCCGAAGCGCCGATTCTAATTCAGAGAATATCTGCGTATATCCTTTTGCCTGCTCTATCGGCACAAAGGGGTGAACCCCACCGATCGATTTCCAACTCACAGGAATCATCGCTGCAGCAGCATTCAACTTCATCGTGCAGGAACCGAGTGGAATCATCGAAGTGTCAAGGCCGATATCGCGTCGCTCTAGACGTTTCAAGTAGCGCATCATCCCAGTTTCTGATTGATGCTCGTGAAACACAGGATGGGTTAAGAATGCACTCCGGCGGGCGATCGCCTCAGAATATTCAGGCATACTTTCCAACTCAACCCTATTACTACTAACCACTCCTTGGCCTACCGATTCACTAAAAACCGCTACGATGTCATCAACGTCGGCGGCAGTGGTCGTTTCATCAAGAGCGATGCCGATCTCATTATTTTCGAAGTATCGAAAGTTCAGTTTCGAATTCTGAGCTGCCAGAGCTATCCGACTTACAACCTTAGGACTTCCCGAATTAATTCTGAGGGTGTCAAAAAACTCTACGTTCTGCTGCTCGCAACCTAAACTCTCAAGGGTGACAGCCAGACTGTGAGCCAGAGAGTGCACTCGTCGTGCAATCTGAACCAGGCCATCTGGGCCATGGTAAACCGCATAAAAACCAGCAATGTTAGCTAGTAGGGCCTGAGCCGTACAGATATTCGACGTTGCCTTCTCCCGGCGGATGTGTTGCTCGCGAGTTTGGAGAGCCATGCGATAGGCCGGCTCTCCATTCCGATCTACCGACACACCGATGACTCGACCCGGCATCTGCCGAACGTATTTCTCCCTCGTTGCGAGAAACGCGGCATGGGGCCCTCCGTAACCCTGTGGGACTCCGTACCGCTGCGAATTCCCAATGACCACATCGGCGCCCATCTCACCGGGCGGTCTCAATAACGTTAGAGCTAAAAGGTCGCTGGCCACGGCAACCTTGGCTCCAGCCGCATGAGCCCGGTCGATGACACCATCTAGGCTCATCACAGCCCCAGAATTATCCGGGTACTGCAGGAGTAAGCCGAAGACATCCTCGGTTAGGTCAATCGCCTCAACATCCACGACTTCAATTTCAATCCCGATCGGTTCTGCCCTGCCGCTAATCACATCCATCGTCTGCGGATAGCAATTCTTCGAAACCAGAAAACGGTTAGCTTTTTGTGAATTCATTCTATGAAGCATGGCCATCGCTTCTGCTGCAGCCGTAGCTTCATCAAGGAGGGAGGCATTTGCAACCTCCATGCCAGTGAGGTCAGTTACCATCGTCTGAAAGTTAAGCAGGGCCTCGAGACGCCCCTGCGCAATTTCAGCCTGGTAGGGAGTGTAGGGAGTGTACCAAGAAGGATTCTCAAAAACATTCCGCAGAATAACTGCCGGCGTGACACATCCGTAATAACCCGTTCCGAGAAACGATCGAAAGTTCTGGTTATTCGCCGCAATCGCTTGAAGACGCGTTAGACATTGATGTTCATCCTCAGCTTCAGGAAGATTCAATGATTCCGAAAGGCGAATAGCTGACGGTATCGCTTCGTCGATCAGTCCATCAAGCGAATTTGCGCGAACAGCTTCTAGCATCCGACCGAGGTCAACCGATCTCGGACCTATGTGCCGTCGTGCAAATCTAGCCGTCGCGTCAATGTGCATGGAAAGATGGCTGACAATTTATTCGATGGACGAACCGTAACTAACAGCATCGAGAAGGGAATCGACCTGTGATGGATCATCGAGGCTTAGTCGTATCATCCAAGTTTCGTGTGGCGTCGAATTCACCAGTTCTGGATGATCATTAAGGTCAGCATTGACCGCTATAATCTTTCCAGTTACCGGACAAAACAGCTCCGAGACAGCCTTTACCGATTCGATGGTTCCAAAAATCTCACCTTGCTTTAACTGGCGACCAACCTCCGGTAATTCAACGTAGACAACGTCACCAAGTTGTTCCTGGGCGTATTGCGTTATCCCGACTCTCGCCTCACCATCGGTTATAACGATCCACTCGTGATCCTTGCTGTACCTGCGATCATCAGGATACATATCGCTCAACTCCTCTGGCGCTTATAGAACGGCATGGCGATAACACGCGCCCGAGCATTCCGGCCTCGAATCTCAACGTCAAATTCAGTGCCCGGCTTTCTTTGCTCAATCGGTAAATACGCCATACCAATAGCTTTCCCTAAAAATGGTGTTTGTGTCCCACTGGTAACCGAGCCAACCTGCTTCCCGGAAAGTAATACCGGGTACCCAGCACGGGCGATTCCCCGCTCAACCATTTCGAAGCCAACAAGTTTTCGCTTAACTCCGTCGGCTTTCTGCCTACGCAGCACATCGTGCCCAATGAATTCTCTCTTTTCCCACCCGATGGTCCAACCCAGGCCAGCTTCTAAAACCGTAGTACTTTCGTCCATGTCGTTACCATAGAGTCGCATCGACGCCTCAAGACGAAGAGTGTCGCGTGCTCCGAGACCAGCCGGCAGTAAGCCGACCGATCTTCCACTATCAATTATGGCTTGCCACACACTATCCGCTGATTGAGGCGAGAGATATATCTCAACACCGTCCTCCCCGGTATACCCTGTCCGCGAAATTGTCGCCCTCTGTCCAGCCACTTCGCCAGTCGAAAAGTGGTAATACCGCAACTCCGCCAAGTCCACACCAGTTAGCTCCTGCACCACCTCCACAGCTGCCGGCCCCTGTGTCGCTAGGAGCGCATATCGCGCACTCGCGTTAACAACTATCACGTCCCCTAGGGATTTAACCTGCTGACTGATCCAAGCATGGTCCTTAGCGATGTTCGAGGCGTTAACAACCAGCATGAAATGATCAGACGATAGCCGATAGACCAGCACGTCATCTACTACGGTGCCTTTCGGTGTCGTGAGGGCGGAATACTGAACCTGACCAATCTCTAGCTTGGACGCATCATTGCAACTAATTTGCTGGATCGCTGCCAGAGCATCCACTCCCGCGATCTCAATTTCCCCCATGTGGCTCACATCAAACAAGCCCGCTGCCAACCGCACGGCCATGTGTTCCTTCGTAAGGCCGCTATACTCAATCGGCATCTCCCATCCACCAAACGGAGCCATCCGCGCCCCTAGGGCCTTGTGACGACCATATAACGCAGTCTTCTTCAACACCTTCGAGGTATCACTCATAGAAATAATGTTAGGACGATAACCAACTCTGGACCGATCAAGCCCTAGGCCGCGCCGCCAGAGCAGTCATCAATTAGACCAGCATTACCCGCCAAACCGATTAACAGTACTATGCACTTTGAGGGTGGTCAACCAGCTGGACCCGAAAAGATTACGATGCTTCAGCCAGCACACAGCATCAGAGAACCACTCTAACTTGATTCAATCCCACGATCGCGCCGAATACTTATGCATCACTCAAATTAAGATTTCGAAGAATCGCGCTGACTGAATGCACCCTATTGAGGCAGTAGAGATGGAGGCCCGGCACACCCTCGCGTATCAGCTCCTCGCATTGCTTCGTTGCCTGTTCTATTCCAAACGCCCTTGCACCATCGTCATCACTGGCTAACGATTCAAGTTTTGCCTGCACCTTGTCTGGCACTCTTGCTCCGCAGAGCTTTGTGAACCGAGCAATCTGCTTTGCAGACAAAATAGGAAGCACTCCAGGACAAATAGGAACCGTCACGCCAAGCTTTTGTTCCATGTGATCTCTGAATCTGAAGAAGTCGGCATTGTCGAAGAATAGCTGAGTCAAAATAAAATCTGCACCGCTCTCGACTTTCTGCTTCAGATAACCCCAGTCCACTAGTTTTCCCTCCCGACAGGCAATGTGCCCCTCAGGGAATCCCGCTGTGCCAACACAAAATGTTCCCGTGCGCCGAATGAATTGAATCAACTGATACGAATACTCAAAACCGCCTTCGGGTTTGATGAATGTTTCTTGGCCCACCGACGGATCACCACGTAACGCTAGGATATTTCTGATACCGAGGGACTTTGCCTCTTTCAGAATTCCGGCGATGTCGCTCTTCGTATGCCCGACACACGTTAAATGTGCCATCGCTGTCAGACCGTAACGCCGCTGAATTAAATCCACCAAGGTTAGCGTCTTGGTCCTCGTGCCACCACCAGCACCATAAGTCACTGAAACATAATCAGGCTTCAGTTTAATTAGCTCCGGTAACGTGTTCTCTACTAATTTCCGATCACCCTCAACGGTCTTCGGCGTAAAGAGTTCAAAAGAAATCACGGGACGCTCACTCAACTGTCGACCCGAATATAGGTCCCGAACTAACTGAGTAGGTACATCATCGGGCCGCGTCATCAGAACAGTCTATCGAACCTATTAAGAATTCGCATCCAATCACTATCTTCGGAATGCGCTTAACCCTGTTGAGGCCTCGACCAAAAGCACATCGCTTATACCGAGGCATTTCAATCTTGAACCGATCGCCGATTAGTGCCTAGTCTCGGGCGAAGAACCAGAGCCGCAATCGTTCCACTGGCTAAGAACATGTAGACGGGATAGACAGCAATGGCGAAAGACCACGCCTCAATAGCAAAAAGATTTAGAGTGTTTCCAGTAATGAACAGGATCCAAGCTACCCGATCTTCGCTCTCAGGTGCGTGATAAGCCTTGCGAATGGTCGGCAGTGCCCCGGCGAAATCAACAGACAAACCCATGACTACCGTGATGACTGGAGAATGAAACACCCACCAAACCAATAAACCTAAGGTGGCCCCAAGTAAGCAAGAGCGGTCAAACGAACTCCAGCCTCCTTCTCCATAACGGAGCGCCAAAACTGCAGTTAAGAGTGACCCCACCAAATAGCCAACAGCCACCCAAACCGTACTCTCAGCCCCAGACGCGTAGTAACTCGCAAGTAGAATTAGCCCATTAGTCGTCCATATCCACCAAGTGGCTCGATTGGGCTTCGTTACACCCTTTACGATTGCAATTATGTACGGCACAAAAGCCGCAAGAGAAAGCAGGCCGGCAAAAAATCCAACGTTTAGAGTAGATGCGGACATGGTTAGTCTTGAGCCCTCCAGTGCGCAACGCTAAGCATCTATTGATAATCGTCTCGAACCGGACTCCAAACGTCGAACGCTCGACACAAGGTTAGAGCGCGCCCTTTATGAACCATATTGGAAGGAATCACAGCAACTGAGCCCTCTACCATTTGATGAGGCTGACCATCGATCACCATCTCAAACTCACCACTGAGTATCGTTGTAATCTGTTCCTGTGAGTGCGAGTGCTCAGGCAACACTGCTCCCTCAGCAATATCCCACCGAACGATCGTCATTCGATCGGTATGCACAAAGCGACCCTTGAAGCCCGGCATTTGTTCTTTTTCCACCAACTCGTCAAACATATTCACAGTCATTGATTACCCCTTTCTCTCTACCCAATATCTCGCCAAAGTGAGCACTATACAGCGACCACCGACCCAGCGCGGTCCGAACAGTGATACGTGTAATACAATGCAGAGAATTACCGCCGTGGACCCTGCTCCGCGTGCGACGAAACGAGCGTGGCTTTATACCCGGAACCCATCTTGGGAATTTCGGAGTCTGTCGCGCCGGGAGGTGCCAATATGCAGCACTGTACGTGGAGGAAGCACTAATCTACTGGAATATTGGCCGGGCGTTAAAACGCCCGGCCTCCTCCGTTTCACCAGATTTTACCTTCGAACGGCTAAAATTCGATCAGGTGAAAAAGAGTTTCACTCAAACACCCATCGTTCGCTACACACTCCTTCAGCTCCCTGGCGCAGGATTAGTATTGGGGTTCCTGTGGTGGTTGCACGCCTCAGCGAATATGGCGCTATGGATCGCCGTCGCCATTTTCCTCTTATGGATTGGAAAAGACGTTGCCCTCTATCCAGTAGTTCGACGGGCATACGAATCTACCCCGTCTCCTCTCGAGCGATTAATTGGTCTTCAGGCACACGTTATCCATGGTTTCGATCGCTCAGGATTGGTGCGCTTGGGGTCTGAATTGTGGCAGGCTGAACTCTTGGAAAAAAGTAGACCAGTCAGCGCTAACGATGTCGTTATTGTAGAGTCCACACGAGGTCTAACCCTAATGGTCTTTCGTCAAGCTGATGAACTTTGACGGTACCACTCTACTGTGAGACGCAACCCATCCTCGAAGTTTACGGATGGTTGATATCCCAGCAGTTCCTTCGCTTTCGTGCAATCCGCTAACGAATCCCGTACATCTCCGGGTCTGGACGATTCGTATATTGGTTCTATTTCCACGTTAATGATTGCACAGAGTTTCTGAAATAACTGATTGAGAGACACGCGGTCGCCAGTAGCCACATTGATTACTTCGCCACTCGCACGAGGTGCAGTACATGCCGCGAGTACGGCCATCACGACATTATCGATATAGGTAAAGTCTCGCGTCTGTTCTCCATCACCGTAGACTACCGGGGAATTACCCTGGAGAAGTGCTGTAATGAACCGAGCGATTACCCCTGAATACTGGGAATTTGGATCTTGCCGAGGTCCAAAAACATTGAAATATCGAATCGACACTGTCTCAAGTCCGTAGAGCTGGGTAAACAGACGAGAATATTCCTCGCCAACAAGCTTCTGGAGCGCATAGGGAGAACGTGGCACTGGCTGCATGGTCTCCACCTTTGGTAACGTGGGCGCGTCTCCGTATGCCGAAGAGGAGGCTGCGTAGATAACCCGACGAACACCAGCCTCGCGAGCCGCTAAAAGCAGGTGAAGCGTGGCATCAACGTTGGCCCTGTGAGACACCCATGGGTCCGCGACCGAGCGAGGAACAGAAGGGATCGCTGCCTGGTGCAGTACGTAGTCCACGCCCACAACAGCTTGACGTGCAATCTCAGGATCAGCCAAATCACCTTCGACCAACTCAACGCTAGACAGTCCTAACAAGTTCTCTCGATTACCGGTTACGAAGTTATCGACCACGCGTACAGCCGCACCACGGCGCACAAGATGCTCAACAAGGTGCGACCCGATAAATCCAGCGCCGCCAGTAACGAGATAAGTTTCGGAAGCCAAGGTTTAAAAGTCTAAAAGAGAAAAGGTCCGCCGCAGACGTGCAGTAAGCCGAATTCTGTGTCTCCAAGCCACCTCATAAAAGCGATAGCATGGAGATAACGACCATTCCTCTAGCCCCACCATTGCTGGTAGAGTCAAGCAACCTACCCGAAGGCTTCAGACGGGCAATCCTCAAACGCCTTCCTATTTGGCCTTGCTCCGTGCGGGGTTTAGCCTGCCACCCGCCTTACAGCGGATGCGGTGCGCTCTTACCGCACCATTTCACCCTTACCCCAACGAGCACTCCTGAGAACGCTCGAATTGCGGCGGTATATTTTCTGTGCCACTTTCCTTCAGGTCACCCTGACCGGGAGTTACCCGGCGCACTGCCCTACGGAGTTCGGACTTTCCTCCCCGCCAACACAATTTCTCGTACCAGCGCGGCGGTCGTCTAGCGGTCTGCGACGGATTGTCAAAGAGCTCATCAACTAATTCGACGATTCCAACTTAAATCCTGCCACCCAGCTTCGTCTAGCAGCTAACAAACGAAGGGCGGCCGACAGTCGGAAACGTCAAACCATTCATCAAATAACCACTAACATTATGGGCACCCGGCAACCTAGCGTCAACCTTCTCAAGCAATCTCTGACCACAAATTCGGCACCAACCTGCAGGTTCTCTTCCAAACTATTCAACCAGCAGTTTCCGAAACGCTTCTTCGTCGAGAATTGATGTCCCGCACTCACGAGCCTTATCAGCATTTCCACCTGGCTCTTCCCCAACAATCAGAAAGGACGTCTTCCTGCTCACAGACGTAGTAACTTTTCCACCGAATTTCTGAATTACTGACTTCGCCTCCCCGCGAGTCATCCCACTTAAGACTCCAGTAAGCACGAAGGTAAGGCCAGAGAATTTCTGACTCGCAATGGACTCTCCAATCATCGCTTTACAGGTGAGGCCGGCGACTTCAAGATGCTCTATCAGCAAGCGATTATCCCGGTCCTGAAAAAATCTCTGCACCGACTGAGCTACGATCGGCCCAATCTCAGGAACCGCCTCTAGCTGTTCAATTGAAGACTTCATCACAGCATCTATCGAGCGGAAGGACCTGGTAAGCAACTGGGCCACACCTTCACCAACGTGCCTAATTCCTAGGCCATGAATAAGTCGCCAGAGCTCAACGGACTTGCTTTTCTGTAATTCATTCAGAAGTTTTGATGCCGACTTTTTCCCCACCCTATCAAGTGCTTCAAGCGCGCCAGCGTTAAGATTGTATAAATCCGCGACACTTTGAACCATGTCTGCCTCAATCAATTGCGCAACGAGAGACTCACCCAAGCCCTCTATATTCATCGCCTGGCGAGACGCAAAATGAAGTAAACGCCTGGAGAGCATTGCAGGGCAAGAGGCATTGACGCACCTCCATACCACTTCATCATCTGCCCGATCGAGACTGCCGTTACACTCTGGACAGCGACTCGGCATCTTGTACGGTTTAGGGGCAGCTGCACCTTTTACCCTTCGACCGATGACGGATTTAACGACCTTTGGTATGACATCTCCGCCCTTTTCAATTACCACGATATCGCCCACGCGTAAGTCCTTACGGGCGATATCTTGATCGTTATGTAGCGTTGCTCTCGAAACCGTCGAACCGGCCAATCTAACTGGTTCAAAAACTGCAAAAGGAGTCACCGCACCTGTGCGCCCCACATTCACGTTAATACTGATCAATCGAGTCGTCGCCTGCTCCGGCGGGAATTTAAAGGCAACCGCCCAACGGGGAAACTTTGCGGTGGAACCGATCTGAAGTCGTTCTGCAAGAGAATCGACCTTGATCACAACCCCATCAATATCGAAACCTACGGTATAGCGGTTTTCCGACCAATACCGGCAGAAATCAAGCACAGCCTGAATGTCAGAACAGTGCCGCCAATTAGGCTCAACCGGCAAGCCCCAACTCTTTAGCGTTTCCAACCTCCCACGATGGGTCCCATTTAACACGCTCCCTCGACCTTGCACCTCACCAATATCGTAAATATAAGCACCTAGCCCACGAGAAGCGACCAGGGCCGGGTCTAACGTTCGCATCGTCCCAGCAGCTGCGTTTCTCGGATTCTGAAACGGTGAGTCTCCAGAGGCCTCTCTTTCAGCATTAACTCGATTAAACGCAGCTCTTGGTAAATATATTTCTCCCCTCAACTCTGTTTTTCCAGGAAAGTCCCCAGCAAGTCCCAGCGGCAAAGCTCGAATGGCACGAACATTCGAGGTAACGTCATCACCACTGGCGCCATCACCGCGGGTGACACCTCGATAAAGCAATCCATCTTCGTATGTGAGAGCAATGCTAAGTCCATCGATTTTCAGCTCCGTAACAAAAGACAGCTCCTTATCCTGGCCGAGCTCCTTTCGTAATCTCTCATCAAAACCGATAACTTCGTCTTCACCGTAGACATTCTCTAAGCTGAGCAGAGGTACAGCGTGAGAAACGGTCTTGAACCCATCCACTGGTTCGCCGCCCACGCGCTGCGTTGGGGAATCAGGCGTCACGAGAGAAGGATGCTCTCGCTCAAGTGCCTCAAGTTGCTTCAGGAGGTGATCAAAATCGGTATCGGAAATCTCTGGGTCATGCAGGACATAATAACGCTCCTCGTGGTGACGAATTGAGGCGCGAAGCTCGTCAAGTAATTTTGCCGCGCTCTTCGACACGGTAAGGGAAAGACTCCTCAGTGTTCCCGAGCAAGCACGTAGTCCGGCAAGGCCATAAGGGCCTCACGCTCAGGCGATGATGGAAACACCTTGAGGTGGCGCTGGGCCGCTTCAGCAGCCTCCCGCGCCTTTTCATAGGCGCTATCAATTACCTGATGCTGCGCAATAAGAAGTGAGAGTTCCTGCCACTCACTTGGGGTCGCTGCTCCTGATTCAACAATATGTCGAACCAGATCGCTAGCACCTTTACCATCTCTTTGAAGCAAATAGATCACTGGGAGAGTAACTTTGCCTTCTCGCAAGTCACTACCAATCGGCTTACCTAACTCTGATTCGGTTGCCGTGTAATCCAATAGGTCGTCAATAACTTGGAAGGCAACGCCCAGATTGAACCCGTACTCCCGAAGTGCCGCAGCCTGCTCCTCAGGAACCTGACCAAGACGACCACCGATTTCAGCGCAGCCACCAAAAAGATAAGCCGTCTTTCGTCGAATGATGTCAAAGTGTTGTTCTTCGGTGATATCAACGTCTCCGTTCTTGGTCAGTTGATACAGCTCCCCTTCGATCATTCGCAGGGTAACCTCGCACAACAACCTCACAACATCAAGCGAGTCGTGGCTTAGCGCCATGCCCATTGATTTAATATAAAGGTAATCACCCAAGAGAACGGTTTTCTCATTGCCCCATCGTAGGTGCACAGCCTCCTGACCTCGCCTCACCTGGGAATCATCAACGATGTCATCATGGACCAACGTGGCTGTGTGAATGAACTCAACAACCGAAGCGAACAGGACCGCCTGATCACCGCGATAGGCCGCTAGGCGCGAGGCCATCAAAAGTAGTGCTGGTCGGATCCGCTTCCCGCCACTTCGTTGAATATATTTACCAATTTGCGGAATCAACTCGACCCGCGATTCAACCTGGCGAGCATATTCCTGCTCAACCGCCTGAAGGTCAGCGTGAATCGGTTCAAAAATTTGGGTGAGGTCAATCGACGATTCAGTATTGGGCACGCCAGAACTCGAGCGAAAACACCAAGATGTCCAGCTGGGACATCACCAAAAAAGGATCACACCATACTCACGCGAAGAGTGTCAATGCGACAAAAACTGCCCTTCTGAGCATGAAGGCCACTACACCCTGAACAGAGCACTGAAGTTCCGCCGAACCGCCGCCGCGATCAAGCCCGGGTCGACTCCTCGGACCCCCGCCACCACCTCAACAACTCTCTGCACCCAGGCAGGCTCATTCCGATGCCCTCGATGAGGAACAGGCGCCAAGTACGGTGAATCCGTCTCGACCAACAATCGGTCCTCTGGAATCCAACCAGCAATGTCCCTCAGTGCTTCAGCACGGGAGAACGTAACAATTCCTGAGAATGACACATGGAGACCGAGTGCGAGAGCTTGCTCTGCCGCCTTAGCGTCACCTGTAAAGCAATGGAGAACACCGGCGACCTCATCGCCAGCCTCTCGAAGAATGGCCCAAGTGTCAGCCTCAGCTTCCCGGCTATGAATAACCAACGGCAACCTAAGTTCTCGAGCCAACGCAATCTGGCTAGTAAACACCTTTTGCTGAACCTTGATGGGCGCGAAATTATAATGGTAATCCAAGCCGATTTCCCCAATCGCCCGGACATCGTTCTGCTGTTCGACAATTCCGCGTAGATGTCCTGCCAACTCAGCCTCTCGGCCAGCCCAAGTACTCGCCTGATGCGGATGGATTCCGCAGGCAAAGCTCACTGAGGGCCATAAATTTCGTAAAACCTCTGCCCTGGCCTCTTCGTCAGTATTACCGGCAGCCAGAATACACAATGCGGTCTCCACTCCAGCCTGTTGAGCCCGAGTGACCACCTCCGGTAAATCATCGCAAAAGGCTTCGTCCGCTAAATGACAGTGAGAGTCGAGCATAACGAACACTAATTACCGCACCCGAGTGCCAGGGAGCGGTACTGGCTCATTAAAGCTAACAAGCCAGGGCCTGTCGCCCTCAAGGTTTGCCGCAAGAATCATTCCATTCGATTCGACACCCATCAATTTCGCTGCCTTAAGATTGGCTACAACCACAACGGTCAGCCCCACCAATTCAGAGGGCTCGTATACCTCTGCGATCCCAGCAACGATCGTTCGCCGCTCTGCTCCTAAATCGACTTCAATCTTGATCAGCTTCCTCGATTTTTCAATCTTTTCAGCCGCAAGGACCTTCGCCACACGTAAGTCGACACCCATGAACGTATCAATGGTGATCCGAGAGTCATCCTCAGCAGCTGGCGGCCTCTCTTCATCTGCCTTTGGCTCTTGATTATTCATTAACCTGCGCCTTTCCTTTCACAGCTCGAGGCCACAACGCAGGGCCTCTAACGAGTATCCGTTCCTTCTGTGTCGACCATCTCGTTGCCTGATCGAATCGACGCCCTCCGGTGACCGCCGGGTCTCCCATACGCTCAAGGATCATTTCAGCCGACCTAGGCATCACAGGCAACAAAAGAACAGCAGCAATACGTACAGCCTCGACTAACTCACTTAAGACTTGATGAAGTCGATCCGACTTCGATGAATCTCGCGCGAGCACCCACGGTTCGGTCTCTGCGATGAATTCATTGGCCGCATCAATAAGCGTGTAGGCTGCAAACGCCGCCTCGTGTAGCGCCAGACGTTCCATGGCCTCAGAATACTTTCGCACGGCCACTTCGGCCACTTCTGCAAGTCGTCCCGATTCAGAAGTCACGGGACCAAGGCGACCGTTCCTGTATTTCTCGGCCATTGCAACCACCCTACTGACCAAGTTGCCAAGATTGTTAGCTAGGTCAACGTTGTATCGTTCCTCAAACCGTTCATAAGTAAAATCTCCGTCTTGTCCGAAGGGAATCTCTTTCACGAGATAAAGCCGGAGCGCATCAACGCCGAGACGCTGCGCCACCTCAAGTGGGTCAATGGTCGTCCCGAGTGATTTACTCATCCGCTCTCCGCGATGATGAACCCAGCCATGACCAAACACCTTGAGAGGCAACTCCAACCCAGCGCTCATTAGCATTGCTGGCCAAAACACACTATGAAACCGGGTAATGTCTTTACCCACGATATGCAGGTCAGCAGGCCACCACTTATCACACAGCTCTTCATCACTGCCATAGCCAACCGCCGACGCGTAATTAATGAGCGCATCAAACCAAACGTAGACCACGCTGTCTGAATGATCCGGCATAGCAATACCCCAGGCCTGACCGGTACGACTAACCGAAATGTCTTCAAGTCCGCTTTCGAGAAGTCGCAGGATCTCATTTCTGCGCATTTCAGGTTGAAGAAACTTTGGATGCGCCTGGAAGTGTGTCAGAAGTGCGTCTCGATATTTAGATAAACGAAAGAAATGATTCTTCTCCCGTAGCCATTTAGGCTTGGTGCGATGCAGCGGACAATCGCCATCAACTAAATCTTTCTCCTGCTTGAAGGCTTCACACGATACACAGTACCAGCCTTCATAGAATCCTTCATAGAGATCGCCGCTCTCCTTGATCCGTTGAAGCATTCTTGTTACACCGCTCTTATGCCGCTGCTCTGTCGTGCGAATAAAATCATCGAATGACACCTGAAGGGCACTCCAAACGGCCCTGAACTCCTCTTCCATCTGATTGCAATAAGCTACTGGCTCCAGATCAAGTTCTTGCGCTCTCCGGTGCACATTTTGCGAATGCTCGTCATTGCCCATAAGAAAATGGGTGTCGACGCCACTCAGACGCTGGTATCGAGCAATCACATCTGCAGTCACCTTTTCGTAGGCCGTACCAAGATGTGGCCGACTATTTACATAGTCAATTGCCGTTGTCAGATAGTACTGAGGCATGGAAGGAACCGGAACTAATCGGCTGAAGCCCTCTCGAGGTATGCCTTGTGCGCAAGCGCTTGCACCTCTTTCACAGGAATGTCGCAATTTGTCGCCAACCGGACACAATCCTCAAATTCTGGTGCGACATTGATGACTCGCCCACCGCGCTGAGCAATCTTCACTCGCACAGGGCCCACTTGAGTCTCAACTGTTGTCGTGGAACGGTCTAGGCATTCTCGAGTCATCTCAGAGAAACGCAGGCCAATCGACGTGCTTTCACGAAATATAATGTCGCTTAAAACCTCGCGGCGACTCGGAGACGCGATGACGGTGACCAGTGTTCCAGGTCGATTCTTCTTCATCTGCACTGGAACATAAAACACGTCAAGGGCTCCTCCTTCATACAAACGATCCATCAATACGCCGAATAGCTCTGGGTTCATGTCGTCAATTTCGCATTCCAGGACCAAGACTCTTTGCATCGATGTATCAGTCGTTGAATCACCGATCATTAAACGTAAAACGTTCGGCGACCCCTTCTGATCACGCTCTCCGGCACCGTAGCCAATCTGTTTCACGCACATATCTGGTAATGGACCATACGATGAGGCAAACTCCGTAACGAGTAAGGCTCCCGTCGGTGTAACTAATTCCCCCTGCACTCCACTCGAATAAATCGGCGCATTCTCCAATAACTTCGCCGTCGCCGGTGCCGGCACCGGAAATTCTCCATGCGCACAACTGACCGTTCCCGAACCCACATTTAATGGTGACGCCACAATCGTTTCAGCATTAAGCCATTCAAGGCCATGCACCGCCCCAACAATGTCAATAATCGAATCCAGTGCGCCAACCTCGTGAAGATGCACTTCCTCCACTGGCATCTGATGAATTGAAGCTTCCACCTCGGCGAGCCGCTGAAACAGGCTGGCTGCTCGACCTTTCGCTTCTTCTGAAATTGCAGAAGAGTGAATTAGACGGTGAATCTCCTTTAGGCTGTGATGGGAATGGGAATGATCGTGGCTAGAATCGTGATGATGACCATGAGCCAAGTCTGAATTACTTGGCTCTTCTGAAGCTGATGTTACGTTGCTTGTTTCATGGAGCCTAAATTTTGTTGCGGCAATTCCGGCTCGGTCGACGCGCTCAGCCTCAATAGACCAGCCGTCTTTATCTAGTGCGAGGCTCCCAAGAGCGGTCCGTAGGTTGTCGATCGGTAAACCCGCATCTAACAGAGCGCCGAGAAACATGTCCCCGGAAGCACCCGAGAAGCAGTCGAGATACACGATCTTTCCCATATTGAAACTCGCGAATCATGGACCTCGCCACGATCCTCCAAAGGTGACTATAGCGCCGCCCCAGCTCTTAAACCGAGCACCCGAAGACATGCTCGCTCGTTCCTGAGAGGTCGCCACCCTAAACCATTCCCCTCATCGTACTACACGACAAGAGAATGGTCAGACTTCTAGGCTTGAAAAGAAACAGTCAAATATCTCTTGGCCCGTTACTGGGGTCCATGCCCGGCCCATTGGCCAGACCATACCAGTTCGGCCCAACCGGTTAGCGCGAGTCCGTCCTTATTCCACACTACTCGCTGAGTACCACCAGGAGCTTCTATCTCTAGATCTCGGCCAGTGCCCCCAAAGGTTGCTGCAGCGACCGCAGCTGCGCACGCCCCGGTTCCAGATGCTAGGGTTGGACCTACGCCACGTTCCCAAATCAAAATCCTTACCCGGTTCGGCGATAGAACCTCCGCTAATTCAACATTGGTGCCTTCTGGAAACATGTCATGCAACGATAATGACTCGCCTATTTTCAAGAACCTGCTCCGCTCAGGAAGTTGCATCAGAACAACACACTGCGGATTACCAACACTGAGCGCCACGACTTCGTGCCGTTCGCCCGCAACATACAGATGCTCCTGTCGCACATCCTTAGGAGGGCCCATTTCTGCTTCAAACACTAAGCGACCATCAACTACCTCTTGAAGCGTAACCGCTTTCGGTCCCGCATCTGTATCGATAACCATCTTCCTTCCAACCTCTGGCGAGAGACCCCAGCCACCTCTTGCTAAACCACCACAGGCGACCAAGGCCGCTAGACACCTTAAGCCGTTTCCCGACACCTCCGAATCACTACCGTCTGCATTTAGGAGAACCATCTGCGCACCCGCTATTGTCGGAGCGTAGAAGATAATGCCGTCAGCGCCAACACCGCTGTGTCTATCGCACAACAACTTCGCCCATGCCCTCCGAAGTTCTGTATCAATAGAAGAATCTAACGTCAAAAGAAAATCGTTACCGTAAGCATGGGCCTTAACTAAGTCAAGTGCCATTTACCGTCCTTGGGAAAGGATAGAAACACTGCTCTAACGTGGAATGCTCTGCCGGTGCTCCCCAGGGCCCCAGCGAATATAGGTTAGTGCCGCGGCATCGTACAGTACGTGGGCCACAGTTGGTGCGAACCAGCCACCCGTTGCCTGAGCGAGTATGCCCAAGCCACCGCCACATATTGCCGCCCACACACCAAAGGCTATCTGGCGGCCTCCGCCAATGTGCAATACACCGAACAGTACGCTGGCTGGAATCAACCCAAGCTCTGGTTGCAAGACGCCTCGAAACAACAACTCCTCACCCACTCCTGCAGCCAAGCTAATACCTGCAATCTCCAAAACACCGACACGTGCAAACAGCGGGCGAAACACTTCTCGGTGCATTTGTCTAAGGCTACAAACACCAAGAACTTCTGGTGCCAACCGGAGAAGGTAGTAGTTGAGCAAGCTGAACCCGGCAGCGGCCAGAATGCCGAAACCTAAGGCAGCGCCGATACTAATAGCGCTAAACACCAAAGGCAGATCAGCAACCCATGTCCACGAACAAGCAACCAGCACAAGCACTCCTTCGCCACACAAGGCCAGCACTAGGAGTCTCTTTGCGGGCATATAGAGTCTCTCTTAAAATTGTTTTGCACTATCCACAAGGAGAGTTACCGGACCGTTATTCACTAAACTGACATCCATCATTGCGCCAAATTCTCCAGTTGCGACCTTAACTCCAGCGTCACGAATGCCTTCAATCACGGAATCATAGAGTGGTCGAGCATTTTTTGGCGGCGCAGCTTCGTCGAACGAGGGCCGGCGGCCCTTCCGAACATCCCCATAAAGGGTGAACTGTGACACCACCATCACAGCACCATCGACCTCGGCAATCGATAGGTCCATCTTTCCGTCACTATTTTGAAATATCCGAAGACTGAGAATTTTTCTAACGACATAGACCACGTCATCATGATCGTCCGAACAAGATGCACCAAGAAGCACCAGCAATCCTGGGCCAATCTCTCCAATCATTAGGCCGTCCACCGTGACCCGCGCAGAACTCACCCGCTGCACGACTGCTCGCACACAATTCTCCAAATGCGTTGACTACTAGGCATGGTTACTATCAATAAACGTTCCCTTCACGAACAGGTCGATATTGCTCAAACCTATGAAACAACTAGGCGGGCCACCACCTTTTCCCAGCTAAGCCCCCTGGCAACATCATGACCGGCCGAACCGTACCGCTCGGCGAGATCCCTATCATCCATAAGGGTTTGGATACCAACCGCCAACGCAGCTGCCGTTGGAGAACACACGAGTCCATTCACGCCATCCTTAACCAACTCAGCTGGACCGCCGCTGTCGAAACAGGTAATTACTGCCTTCTTAGAGGCGAACGCCTCAACGGTAACGAATCCATAATCCTCTGCTAAAGGTGGAAAGCACACCGCGCGACAACGTGATAGGTGGTCAAGTAATTCCGTCTCAGAAAGCCGTCCAAGGAGCTTCACGCGGTCGGTCATGCCCAATTGATCGATCCGCATCTGCAGTGCGACTCGCTCCTCACCATCGCCGGCAATCAGGCAGCGCACTCCTGCTGTCTCAGGCTGATTCAGGGACTCGAGAAGTAATCCAATCCGCTTTAACGGCGTAAGCCGTGACAGTGCGAATAGATAGTCCTCATAACCATCAGAGCGATACTGCCGTTGAGGTGGTGGTGGATACAACACCTTGGACGACACTCCTCCCCACTCGGCAAGCCGTCCCTGAATTGTTTTGGACTGCGCGAACATGCGATCAACCTGACGAGTCAGTAGAAAGCGATCGCATGCGTGCACTACTTGCCGACGAACGCTTTCCTTGATCACATTCCGATAAGAAAGAGATCGTTTAAATGGTTCCCAGCGGTCATAGTACTCACGCATACGATGATTAAGCCAGCAAGTGTGCTGCACATGTCGTACCGCATAACTGGGAAACCGCAGGCTAATTACCTGATCAACAGGGAGGCCGGAATGCGCGTGGCGCACATCCGTACGCCAAGTCGTCCAATAGGCTGATGCTAGCGCACCAAAGCGAGCCTCCGGTGTGTAGATGATTTCCGCTTCGTGACCAGCCTCGCGTAACGCTCGTTCGAGTGCCTGCGTAATGACAAGATGCCCCCCCTGGCTCAGAGTCGGATGGGAAGTAACAATCGTAATTCGTGACATCGGAAGCTAATTCCGCCCAGTGGAGGGAAAGTGACCGACAACAGCCGTGTCAATCGATGATTTCCCGTATGGCATAGGTAGGCTTGTCCTGCGACTCGCGATAGGTTCGAGCCTGTAACTCCGCCAGTAGGCCAAGTGTCCCGAACTGAACACCAGTAAATATAAGCAGAATGCCGAAAAGAAGCAGCGGGCGGTCGCCAATGTCTTGATTACCAAAGACCTTCACATACACTAGCCAGGAGGTCACCAAGAAACCCGAGCCTCCCATTAGTAAGCCGAGTAGCCCAAATATTTGTAAGGGGCGCGTCGAGTAGCTCACAAGAAACTTAACTGTGATCAGATCTAGAACGACTCTCACACTGCGCGAAAGACCGTATTTCGAGCGACCCCAGAGGCGGGGCCGGTGATTAACAACAGTTTCATGAATTTTGACACCGAGCTCACTAGCCAACACAGGGATAAACCGATGCATCTCACCATAGAGCTTCAACGCTTTCACTACCTCGGCACGAAACACCTTCAGCGAACAGCCATAATCGTGCAGGCGAACGCCCGTGGACCAAGATATCAACCAGTTTGCAATCATGGACGGCAACCGTCGAGTGAGCCAGGCGTCATGCCTCGGCCGACGCCATCCACAGACTACGTCGTATCCATCCTCTAACCGAGCAATCAGCCTCGGGATATCTGCAGGATCATTCTGTAAATCACCATCCATCGTGACGATGACCGCGCCACTTGCATAAGCAAATCCCGCAGCGAACGCAGCTGTCTGCCCAAAGTTTCGACGGAACCGAATGATCTTAATGTGGGAATCAGTCGCTCGAAGTTTCTTCAACTGATCGAGTGTAGTGTCATTACTTCCGTCGTCCACAAACACCAACTCGTAGTCGTGACCAGATGAGGAAAGAATTTGGTGTAATTCTTGATGAAGCTGGTCAATGTTCGGCGCTTCGTTGTGCACCGGAATAACAACTGATAGGTCCTGAGCCATGAAAATCCGGCCTGATTATAGGCGCTGCAGATTCACCAGTCAATTCAAACTATTGTGAACATTGAGGTTATGCTCTCTGCTAGCACCGCGTCAACTGACGCGATGGGTAATCACATAAATCGAACACATCGCCCTACAGGCTCCGTGAATAATCATGTCTCGGTCGGTCTCAATGAATATTTTCCATGAGGTAAGAATCCGAAAGCGAGATTGCATAAGACACATACAATCGCGGTAAGATCCACTGACCCTAAAAGGACAATGCATAGTCAATTAATTGGACCCCTTCCCCGAAGAGAACAGTTTCGCGCTACTAAGACCTTATTGCTCAGTTTAATGTTAAGTCTGCTACCGAACCCGAGCGAGGGTGCAGCTCAAGAAGTCCGTCTTGACCTGGAAAACAATGGAGGGCTTTTCCTACCCGAGGGCTTTGAGGGCCAGGCTCTTGTCAACCGGCTTGACGGTCAAGCTCGGCATATCGCCGTAGACAAAAATGGTGATGTGTACGTGAAGCTACGTGAAGCTTATGAAGGGCATGGCAACGCAGTCCTCCGAGATACGGATGGAGATGGGCGGATTGATGACGTCAGATATTTCGGAAAATATCCTATGTATGGTCGCTATGGGACAGCCATGCGAATTCATAATGGCTATTTGTATTTCAGTTCGCAAAAAACCGTTTACCGCCAAAAACTGAACCCTGGCGAGATAACACCAAAGAGCGACCTAGAGGAAATCGTTGTAGACCCAAATGAACCGCCTGAACGCGAACATGTGGGCAAGCCGATCGCTTTTGACAATGAGGGACGCATCTTTGTGCCCTTTGGCGCCCCTTCCAATGCGTGTCAGAATCCCAAAAGAACTCCAGGCCAGCCTGGTGTGGATCCCTGTCACCAGCTCGACACCTACGGTGGCGTATGGCGATTTGACGCTGATACACCAAATCAAAGCCAGGAGGATGGCGTCCTGTTCGCCACTGGCATTCGGAGCCTGGTTGGAATGGATTGGAATTCCGCGGATGGGAATCTCTATACCATCATGCACGGGCGCGACGACTTACTTCGAATGTTCTCTAACCACTTTGATGGCTGGGAAAGCGCCCTTTTACCGGCAGAGGAATTTCTTCGGGTAACAGAAGGTGCAGACTTTGGCTGGCCCTATTGTTATTACGATCAGCTCCAGGGCAAGAAACTGCTGGCGCCTGAATATGGTGGCGACGGTCAGATCGTTGGCAGATGCAGTGATTACAACCTACCCATAAGAGGTTTTCCTGGCCATTGGGCGCCCAACGACCTCGTCTTTTATCGGGGAAATCAGTTTCCGGAACGTTATCAAAACGGTGCTTTTATTGCTTTTCACGGCTCCACGAATCGTGCGCCCTATCCCCAATCTGGCTATATCGTCGGTTTCGTTCCTTTTGCGGACGGGCAGCCCAGTGGTCCCACAGAAATATTTGCTGACGGCTTTGCCCGAATAGATCCCATCGTAGAGGCTGGGGATGCCGTATTTCGACCAATGGGAATTGCGATAGGACCTGATGGTTCGCTGTATGTGAGTGAAACCGAACATGGAGCTATCTGGCGGATTCAATTTACAGGCGACAAGGCTTCGTTTGGAAACCCCCAATTAGCAGCAATGGAAGCGCGCAAAGAGTTGAGCCATATCCGCACTCCCGATCCCGTTGGTGACAATCTTCAACCCGCTGTCCTCACCGGAGGTGCTCTCACCTACGAGTCCTATTGCAGCACCTGCCATCAGTCGGATGGCGAAGGAGATGGCGCCCGCTTCCCGCCGGTTGCAAAGACCGACTGGGTAACTGGCGATAAAACACGTCTCATCGGTCTCATTCTGGATGGGATGGAAGGGGGCGCTCTGGTTAATGGCGCAACCTATAACAACGTCATGCCACAGCACAGTTTCCTTACCGATCAAGAAATTTCGGAAGTGTTGACCTATATTCGTGGGAGTTTTGGGAACAGTGCAGACGCCGTTACTGAAGAGGAAGTCCGCAGACGCAGAAACATCTATGAATAAGGTATCGCTTATCTGTTTGCTTGGAGGCTTCGTCCTAGGCTCCTTCCTATTAGACGCTGCGATGGGCCAAACGCCCCTATTTGTTGCAGACCCCGTAACACCAATAGGAGCTTTCACTGACGGCATCGAAGGACCAGCCTGTGATGTGCACGGTAATGTCTATGCGGTCAATTTCCACCATCAAGGCACAATTGGAAGGATTGATGCGAATGGCGAAGGCGAAGTGTATGTCGAGCTCCCTTCAGGGAGCGTAGGGAATGGCATCCGCTTTGGGCTAGGCAAGGAAATGTTCGTAGCCGATTATACCGGCCACAACATTCTGACCGTGTCGGGAGCAACCCGAGCTCTAAAAATATTTTCTCATGATGACCGAATGAACCAGCCTAACGATCTAGCTGTCGGGCCGGATGGCACTTTGTATGCGAGCGACCCGAATTGGTCGCGTAACACCGGTCAGCTTTGGAGGATCGGCTTAGATGGACGCACTACCCGCTTGGCTGTTGATATGGGAACAACGAACGGTATTGAAGTCAGCCCAGACGGAAAGACGCTCTACGTGGGAGAAAGCGAACAACGCCTGATCTGGTCTTTTAGGATCAATAACAATGGCTCACTTTCTGAAAAGCAGATCTTTATGCGATTTTCTGAGCATGGACTGGACGGCATGCGAAGCGACGTGGACGGCAATCTGTACATTACCCGCTACGGCGCTGGAACTGTTCTAAAAGTGTCACCTCGTGGTGATATTCTTCAGGAAATTGACGTCTTAGGAAGTCGTCCGAGCAACCTTTGTCTCGGTGGCCTAGATGGTCAGACCGTCTACGTGACTGAGGTAGAACATCGACGCCTTATCCGATTTCATGTCGATCGCCCAGGCCTTGCCTGGACCAGACTCAAAGCGAATTGACCCAGCACTACTTAATAAAGGAAGAACACTATGTCAATTTCACGCCGCAACTTCGTTCGCGCCGTTGGGCTCAGCGGCCTTGGTTTATCCTCTACAGGTCGCTCTCTAACAGCAGCAGATAATGCGTTGGTCGGTGCTGCTCAACCGACAAACCGTCTCTACGATGCGGGCTTTATTAATCTCAGTTCCAATACGAGTCCTCGCGGCCCCAGCGAAGCCGTTCTTAACGTTCTGAATGAGCGAATTACAAAAGGACTTGGGCGATATCCAGAAAATGTAGGCGTTCTAACTGAAGCGATCGCTGCACGGGAAGAAGCTCAAGTAAACTCAACTTTCCATTGCTGTTTTTCGGATCAAGTGCTGCTTAGCACTGGCTCTGGTGAAGTGCTCGTCGGGGCGGTTCATGCGTTCGTGACACCCTCTCGACCACTAGTTATTGGCCATCCATCTTACGAAACGCCGATCCGAACCTGTGAAGCACTCGATCTACCCGTAAAGACCATCGCCGTTAATAACACGTGGCAACTGAACCTTGACGAAATGGCCGAGGCTGCGCAAGGGGCCGGTTTGGTATACCTCTGTAATCCAAATAATCCGACCGGCGTAGGTCACTCGCAAAGGGCTATTCGAGAGTTCGTCGAGCGAGTCGTGGAGGCCTCGCCGGACACCGCGATCCTAATTGATGAAGCTTATATCGAATTCGCTAAGGATTCCGCCATCTCTACTGCCCTACCATTAGCTTTGACGAATCCAAATGTCATCATTACGCGGACATTCTCAAAGATCCATGCGATGGCGGGCCTTCGGGTTGGGTATGCAATCGGTCACGCTGACACGCTAGACCGTATGCGAACTGTCGCCCGCTTTGGCAGCGTAACTGTTCTTAGCGCAGCTGCCGCCCTAGTGTCGCTGAGAGATTCAGACCGTATTGAATGGGAGATCTCAGAGAATCACAAGGTGCGAGAGTTCACCCTGAACGCCTTCAGGGAAATGGGCTGCCGCATAACTGATTCCCAAACAAACTTTGTCTGGGTTGATGTCAATCGATCGCCGGAAGCCTTTCGGGAGGCATGCTTTTCGCTTGATGTATTAGTGGGCCGAGATTTTCCCTCGCCGAGTAATACCTATGCGCGTATTTCCCTCGGAACAATGGAAGAGATGCAGGAGGCGGTCGCTGTATTCAAGAAGGTGCTCAGTTAGCCAGCTTAGGACAGTGAGAGATGAAGAAAACCTGTAAGCAAAACCAGTATTAGGTTCGCAACACCCGGGCACTATGGCGACGCCATAAAATGTAACCAACTCCAATCACCAAGAAAACAAGTAAGAGCACTGAGAACACTGGCTTACCAAAATGGCGCAAAAAGTCGATTGCTTGATCGCCGTAGCGAACGGCGAGGATTCCTGCAATAGAATACCTGAGCCCTCTACCGATACCCACTACGGTGAGAAAGCCTAACCAGGGTATTCGAGCAACGCCACTCATCAATACAAATATTTTAAAAGGTGCAGGTGGTGGAAGAAGCGCAAACACAAACAGCGCTAACATTCCGTGACGATGGAATTTTTCAAAAGCCCGAGTAATTTTGTCTGCAGAGAACCAGTTGCGAAGAACCGCCTCTCCTCCCCTGTAACCGGCAGCGTAGACCAGAAGGCAACCAACAACAGAGCCGAAAGTGGTCATTGCCACGTAATAGACCATCAGAGACTCGTGCTGAGTCACCATCCAAATGACAATAACGTCAGTGATTTCAGGAAGCGAGAAGAAGGACGAGTCCAGAAAAGCGAGGGCAAATAGTCCTGGACCCCCAAGCGTCATCGCGAGGCCCTGCGCCCAAACGATGAACCGTTCCATTAATCTAAGGCCTTTGCATGATCCTTAATCACGGCAACCATCGCATCATGAATCACTCCGTTCGAAGCCAGGACTTCGCCAGCGTGAACGTTGAACTTCCCTCCTGATAACCCTGAAATTCGCCCGCCGGCTTCCTCAACAAGCAACGCCCCAGCAGCGATGTCCCATGCCTGCAGCCGCTGCTCCCAAAAACCATCGAGTCTACCAGCAGCTACATAGCATAAATCGAGAGCAGCCGAACCCAATCGGCGAACCGCGCGGACCTGTCCCGTAAATTTGGCGAACAGGCCGACAACATCGTCGATCGTGTCATGGACATCGTAGGGAAATCCGGTACTTAACACCGAATCAACTAACTGCTCTGCCGTTGATACCTTCAGTGGAATTCCATTCAGAAAGGCTCCACCTCCACGTTCCGCTGTAAAGAGTTCTCTCCGGGTTGGGTCATAGACAGCCGCTACTTCAAGTCGACCAGCGGCCTCCAAGGCGAGGGATGAGCAAAATATAGGTAGGTCGTGAGCAAAATTAGTTGTGCCATCAATCGGATCAAAGATCCACCGGAATTCTGGCTTGTCCTTAATCACATCTCCTTGATATTGCTCCTCAGCTAAGACTAAATGACTGGGAAAACGAGAATTGATTAAATCTCGAAACATTTCCTCTACCGCAAGGTCTGCCTCAGTAACTAAATCAATAACGCCTTTCTTCTTTACCCGAACACCTCGGCCAAAATAGCTCAATTGAATTTCGCCTGCCCGAAGGACAGCTTCGATGGCCGTGGCTACGAATACTGATGGGATGGACATGGCGAATTTACGATGCAGAAACTACCGGAGAATCTAATCAGGTACAAGAATTATATAGTCATTCAAGGTCGGTCAAGACCGTAAATACCTACCATGGCCCTCAACAAAACCCCTTGATTCCAGGAACAGCGACGGAAGTCAAGAGACAGAATGTTATAGTTCGTACATGGAGAGCCCAACCTCCACTAAGGTTATCGTTGAACCAGCGGCTCGCCTCAGCGGTCTAGTCAATTGTCCTGGTGACAAATCAATTTCGCATCGCTATGCACTGATCGGCGCCTTGGCAACCGGCCGAACAACTGTCGTTCGGTATTCACCAGGCGCTGATTGTTTGTCGACACTAGAATGTCTGCGCTCCCTCGGCGTAAAGATTCGTTATCAGAAAGGCTCAGGTGACAATGATTCTTGCGTCCAAATTGAGGGACGCGGACTCAGCGGCTTAAGTGAAACTAGTGAGAATCTTAACGCAGGTAATTCTGGCACCACATTGCGATTATTGGCCGGCATACTGGCAGCGCATCCCTTCAGAAGCACAATCACCGGAGACCTGTCTCTCTGCCGTCGTCCCATGGAAAGGGTAATAGACCCACTTCGTACCATGGGAGCAGACATACAGGCTGAATCCAATTGTCCCCCAGTGACAATACTTGGCGGCCAGTTGCAGGGAGTCGCATGGAACCCTACGGTGCCAAGCGCCCAAGTCAAAAGCGCCCTCTTACTTGCCGGCCTCCATGCAACCGGACGGACCACTGTTCGTGAACCCACTCTGACCCGAGATCACACCGAACGTGCATTGACACTCTTTGGTGTCGAGGTAACCAGAGCTGGGCTTGCGGTTAGTGTCACGGGAAATTCAACCCCTCGCGCTCGTGATGTCAGGGTTCCGGGTGACTTCTCCTCAGCTGCCGCCTGGGCCGTTGCCGCAGCGGCTCTTCCTGGTTCGGAAATCGAAATCTCCGATGTGGGGTTGAATCCAAGTCGAACGGTTCTACTAGACGTGCTCCAACGTGCGGGCGCCAAGGTCGTTTCTGAAGTTCATTCTGAAACGAACTGTGAACCTAGCGGCCGACTGACAGTTGCCCATCGGAAGTTGCAACCGATCATTATTAGCCCTGTCGAGGTCCCTGGTCTTATCGATGAATTACCACTTCTTGCTGCCCTCGCAACTCATCGTGGTGGAGGATTAACCCTAACTGGTGCCAGCGAATTAAGAAATAAAGAGAGTGACCGGATTACGGCACTCGTCAAAGGACTACGCGCACTGGGCGCCAACATCAGTGAGCAAAGTGATGGGCTCACAGTGACAGGTGATTGCACGCTTACAGGAGGCACTGTAGACCCCAAAGCTGACCATCGTCTAGTTATGGCTTTCGCTATAGCAGCGCTCGGCGCCAGTGGACCATCGACTATTCTTGGCGCAGACGCAGTGAGCGTGTCGTATCCTACATTTTTTGAGACCCTCAATTCCCTTAGAAAATAGAGTCTCTAATCATTAACGGATTACGAACATAACTTCGATTCCAATGCGCACAGAAAAAATCTACCTTGTTGGCTTCATGGCAGCCGGGAAATCGAGTTTGGCCCGCGAGCTTGCCGAACGCCTAAAATGGCAAGTTGAAGATATTGATGACCTGATCGAAGCGCGGGAACATATGACAGTTAGTGAAATCTTTTCCCAGCGCGGAGAATCTTACTTTCGCATAATAGAACGCGCAGTCCTCACAGAAATACTACCGCTCACTCACACCGTTATCGCAACCGGTGGTGGCACATTCGTTGATCCCGGCAACCAAGTTGCGATCAACAGCAACGGCGCTTCAATATGGGTCGACGTCCCGTTAGCACAGATTATTTCAAGGCTCTCTCCAGACAAACAACGACCCCTTGCCAGTAATCGTACTCAATTGGAACAACTGTACACCCTGCGCCAATCCGCCTACGCTCAGGCAAACCTTCGACTCGATGGGGCCGGAGCGCCCGTCGGGGAATTGGTCGATCGAGTGGTAGATTGGCTCGGCTCCTAATGCGTTTCTTGATTTTGACTGACATTCACGGGAATCTAGAAGCGTTAGACGCAGTTCTCGAGTCAGCGCAACCGGCTTCCTTTGATAGCGTGCTCGTACTGGGTGACCTTGTGGGTTATGGTGCCAATCCGAATGAGGTCATCGATCGAATGTTCGACTTAAACCCAGCCGTAATGATCCGAGGAAATCACGATAGGGTCGCCTCGGGCCTAGGGAGCAGTAAAACATTCAACGGCTTAGCTGCCGATGCCATCCGATGGACCCGGAAAGTTTTGACGACTGCAAATCGCACGCGATTGGCCGAGCTTCAAAGTGGACCTGTTGCAGTGAATACAAAGATCGAAGTCTGTCACGGGACGCCCTTTGACGAGGACCACTATCTCACCAATGAGCGTGACGCAATCCTCGCACTACAGGCATCGAAACACCAGATTTGCTTATTTGGACACACCCATCTACCAGTTGCACTCGAGGACAACGGGGGAAATGTTCGTATTGCGACCCCAGATTTTGGGGGGAATACTACTAAAAGCCCTAGCCAGCACCCTATCAAGATTGTCCCTGGTCTTCGATATCTTTTGAATCCAGGCTCGGTTGGCCAGCCTCGGGACGGCGATTCCAGGGCTGCCTATGCCACACTTGATTCAGAGGCGGAAAACGAATTTGTTTTCAAGCGAGTCACATACCCTGTTTCATTGGCACAACAAAAGATCCTTAGCGCTGGCCTGCCCGAACAACTCGCAACGCGACTCGCTATTGGTCACTGACTAGCTAGCTGCCTCCAGTTCTTCGCGCAGCCCGTTCCTCCCGCCGCCTTAACTCGGCAGCGTAGGCATCGCGTGCTACACGCGAGCCAAGAACCCACCCAATCACGAGACCGAGAAGTAAGACCGAAGGAATAAAAATGAAATGTCCCGACGTCATACCATCCATAAATCACAGGATGAAAAGTCGTGCCAATCGTTAGCGGCCAGTTGTTCGATTGGCTAAACTGGCAAGTTCGCGCTCAACACGTGCCAGCCGTCGCCAAATCGACCACAAATAGACAAACATCGCGAACCATGCAAAGGCGTAAGCCGCCACGAGTAGAGGCGCTGCTGGGAGCTGATCCTCGACATCCAGTTGGTCTATTGGCACGAACTCGTCCTGTTGCGAGGACTGCATCGATTGCGCTCGGACTTCTTCAGCTGAGGTTTCTATCACTCCGATACAAAGACTGAGTAACAAGCACAGCACGGCGAGTCGCTTGACAGTTACCTTCACAACATCCCCTTTCAACCCACAGAGAGTGCCATTACTAATCATCTAGCTCCCGATAGATTTGCTCTAACGCTGCTCGCTGTGTTTCTAGACGAACCCGAGCCATCATCGCCAAAACGTAGAGCAACAGAAAACCGACCAAGCTCCACCATAACGGTCCCCGCATCCCGGGCACTAAAGTTGGCACGACGTTTGTTGTTGGGTGAACAGTCCGCCAAACATTCACTGACCAGTAAACAAACGGCACATTGGCCATGCCAAATAACGCAACGCCCGCGGCCAATTTTTCAGAGCCTGGCCCCCCGTACTCCCGCAGCAGCAGATAGGCGATAAAAATCATCCAGAGCACGAGGGCCATGGTGAGTCGCGCATCCCATTGCCACCACACGCCCCATGCTTTGCGGGCCCAAAGAGGACCACTCACGAGACCAATCAGGCCGAACACCACCACTAACTCAGCTGAGGCAACCGCAATTCGGTCAGAGATGAGCCGTCCTCTAAACAGAAACACCGCACTGGCAATACCGCAAACAAATGCCGCCACAAACATCGCCGCCCATGAGGGGACATGAAAGTAAAAAATCTTTTGTACAAGACCCATTGTGGATTCATACGGCGCCCAGGCAATAAACACCGGTGCACATACGAAAAATATCGTCGCTACAACGATTACCACTGAAAACATTCGATGCATCATCACGTAGGCCTATTCATTCTGTCATGACCGGCTCAAAGGTCCATAACGAAAGTGTAATAAACACCACGTCAAAAAATACCAACATTCCAATCCAGGCACGTACCATCGCCACGTCTACTTCTGGCTGTAACAGCACGGCGATCCCCCGAACGCCGGCAATAATGACTGGAATCGTAATTGGATACAACAAGACCGGTAGCAACACATCACGACTCCGTGCGCGAACGAGCATTGCGCCAAACAGTGTCCCGACCGCACTGAACCCAAGAGTGCCCAACGAAAGCAGTAAAAAAGTAAGAATCGGCTGGCGAAAAAGCGGCGCCTGAAACAGAAGTGCGACCAGAGGAACAATCACCACTTCAACCGCTGCCAGTAAAGCTAGTATGCCAAGCAACTTGCCTACATAAATCGCTGGCCGATCAACTGGTGCCAGTAAGAGTGCTCTCAAGACGTCGTGATAACGTTCTCGCTCAAAGGTACGACCCAAGGCGAGCGTTCCGGCAAAAGCAATAGCAATCCAGAGAATCCCTGCTACCGCATTCTCGACTGGGCGACCATCACGTACAAAACCAAAAGCAAACACGAGCACAGTCGAGACAGAAAAGAATAAAGTCGTCAGAAACAGCTCTCGGCTACGCGTCTCAACTCGCAGATCTTTTCGCATAATCAGAAGAGCGACCGTGAAAAAACGCCTCATTCCAGTCTCCTGGGCTTCAGTTCTCTCTGCATCGAATCTCGATACCGCGCGCGCAGGGATTCACCGGCACGGGATAATGGGAGCAGTCGGCCAGCCCGTAGCAGCATCGCTCGATCCAAGACTAACTCTGCAACCTCGAAATCATGGGTCGCAAGAAAAATAATTCGCCCCTCACTCTTGAGAACCTGTAGTCGCTCTACCAGCGCAGACGAGGAACCCTCGTCAAGTCCTGCAAATGGCTCGTCGAGAAGCACCAATCGTGGTGCATGCAGTAGAGTGCGCTCGAGGGCAACACGTTGCTTCATCCCTCGAGAGAACCCCCCAACAAAATCATCACCTCGAGAAAACAACCCGGCACTTCGTAGCGCTTCATCCGAACGGTCCCTAACTTGGTCAAGGCCATAAAGAGCGGCAAAGAATTCAAGGTTTTCTCTGGCAGTCAATTCTGGATAGAGCTGAAAATCATGACTAAGGAGACCAATATTTGCGCGAAGAGCTGGACCCGGCTCCCGCACCGATTCAGCTCCATATCGAATTTCACCACTGGAAGGGGCGAGTATCGTCCCAGCAAGTGCAAGCAGTGTCGATTTACCGGCCCCATTCCCGCCGAGGAATCCAAGAATTTCACCGGTGCCACATTCCAGCGAAACATGCGCTAACGCTCGACGTCGGCCAAAATACTTTGAGACATCGACAAATACCACTCGATTAAAATCTGAACATTCTTGAGTTGTTGGAATCTGATGAAGTGAGGACGCCATTAACTCTCTTCAATCGAAGTGTCTGTTAACCAGGTAGCCCGGCTCTGCCGCTCGGCATCTCAAGCGCATTAGACTCTAACCGTTGATATAGGCGTGCCAACTGCCCAAAGATTGTCTTGCGCTGAAGCGTGTATGGTCCATCAGCTAACGTCCCGATCCGATGAGTCGTTTCAACTCGCACCAGATCATCGTATAACCGGTCACGCCGGGCCTCTAATTTCTGACGTAGTGGCGGGTCATTCTTGGCGCCCATCGGTCTCGTCGATTGCCACAGACACCACACTACGAATAAGCCGACCAACATTAAGGCAACTCTCAGCGGAATCACACTGTGGTGTGGAAGACCGAAGAGCGAGATTGAAAAGGTTTCATTAGCTGCTAGCCTGGGTCCACCACCGACCATAAACGTGCCAGCCCTAGCATTCATTTCCCGACTCTGGGTAATCTGTGGCGAACTCATTTGCATGTCACCATGCTTCTCAGCAACTATCGCTATTTGATCGATTGCCACCGGCATCGTCTGTTCGATGACTAGGTCACTCCCAGTATATGGAAGAACATAAGCTACGTTGACAAGGGTCCGACCAGGCTGAAAAGAACCGACAACTGACACCCTGCCACCATCGAGCTGAGCTTGCGAGGTAGTACCTTCCAGTAGGACCGCTCCCTGTGCACCAAAGGGTAAGTCGAAGACCACCGGAACAGTTGGCACGACGGGAGCATCAGCCGTATTAACAGCTTCAAGTAGGTAGTAGACCTCCACGGCCTCGTCTGCCATCTCCACCACCCACCGGGTATCACCACCAAGGCTAATCAATCCTGGATTCCCTGGCACGGTGGTCGCCACAGGCGGCATTGAAGGCTCGGCAACGAGCATCACTCGGACACCTCCCAAAGCCGGAACGGCGAAACTTCGGGAAACGAGCATCTCATCGCCAACCTGCGCGGAGACTGAAACACTGCTTCCGGCCTCGAGGTCCTCAAACAAGGCACGTCCGAACTCATCAGTGGAGACGGTAAACACGACTTCATCGCTATGGAGTTCAACAGGATGATCAGTAATATTGTTTGAAAGTTGGCTCCGAATCAGACGAACGCTTACAGAAGCGTTTGGCAGATCGCTTGAAGGTAACGGCAGACCAGACATCTCAGACGGGTCCGGCATCGGAATCTGTGAATGCACAATCATCGGAAATCCAAGACTCATCACCGCGGTAATTGCCGTCACCCACTGCACACCAAGTCTAATCACAATGATGCTCCGCAATATTTGCAGAATCTCGCATCAGCATCATTTACAGTGGCGCACACCTCGCAACTACACTCACCACCAACGGCTTTGGAGGGCTGGTTGGGGGTCCCGGCCGATACAGGGTGTGCCGCTAATCGAGATTGCAATTCCTGCTCGATTGATTCGCTATAGCCTGGGGTGTCGGAATCGAGTTGGCGCATAAAGCTGATCGCCCGAGCCCGAAGTCTATTCGTCATCTCCTTAAAATCTTCTTCAGCCACCTTGCCCATTGCGCGGTCAAACTCGAGCTCTTTAATCGACCGAAGCACAAGCTGCTTCTCGCGCTCTACTGCAACCCGCGTCCGATTACTCACAGCGTTTGATTCCACTTCAAAATCCACGGCCACAAGTGGCCAGAGGGTTCGCAAAAGCGCAAGACCGCAAAAAGCCGCTGCGCCAATCGCAAGACTCACCAAGATGGTTGCTTCTGGAGTCGTATTGGACGATCGTAAAACGGCAACGGTCGCCACAAGAAGCGCACCGAGAATGAAGAAGTGCCAGGGACGGAAGGTGGAGCGATTAGTCGAGGTCTCGGAGCTCATCGTCCAGACGCGCTAATAACTGTGCATCGCCGTCGTTCGAGATGCCGGCAGGTAGTGGTGCATCAGCAGCCTCACGCATCGACCACCGTAAGGCAACTGTTCCAACGCCAACTATGCCGGAAAGGCCGAGTAGATACGGAAACAGCCAAGCCAGGCGATTGAACCCTTCGTCCAATGGCATCGCAAGAGGCTCTTGACTGCCGTACATAGTAATGAAGTGTTGGAAAACATCCTCTTTTGTCTTGCCTTGGTCAATCAACAGCGAAATTTCATCCCGCATCATAGCCGCCGTGCCGCAAGTACATTCACCAACAAGTTTTCGCCCGCACGTGCCGCACATGCAAACGATTTCACGGTATAGCTCACGCTCGGCGGCGCTGCGAGGCACTGTCGGTACTGTCTGGGCTGACTCAATATGCTGTGCATGTAAGGGGGCTGATGCCACCAAGACAAAAAGCAGTAGCGATGTCGTCGCCGCACCCTCAGGAATTTTCGATGCCGCAAACGAAAATGCTTGCTCAGGTAGCAAGGCTATGACTGTGCCCAGCGCCATGATGCCGAACCCTAACCAAATCCAGTTTACCAGAGGATTGACGGTGACCTGAAAGCTAGCCGACTGATCCTGCATGTCGAAGGCGGCCATCACAATATAGAGATCCTCCGAAATACTACGACGGATAGCCACTTCCGTCGTCGGCTCCGACTCATGTTTCCTAAAGAACCACCGGGCCGGATACATCATCCCTACGTCTTCGCCCTCCTCGAACACGCGTAAGCTTCCCGTAATCATTTGCTTCTGACCATCGTCTCGTACACTAACCCCCTCGTGCCGCACAACGAATGTCCCTACCTCGACTTGTTGCCCCGGCGTGAGAAGCACCTGCTCTTCAAGCTTGTAGCCCTCACCAGCGAAGCCTAGAAACATAAGAACGATACCGACGTGAATAATGTATCCGCCATACCGACGATGTGACCGCGCGACGAGCCCAGTTACGGATGTCAAGACATCCGTACCAGTAGCGTCCTGGCGAACACGCGTGCCACGAATAAATTCTTGCCCGATCGTCCCTAGCACAAAGGCACACAGCATGAAGCACAGCCCGGAGGCCCACACTCTAAACCCTAGGGCGTAGAGAATCCCTCCAGTCACAACCGCGGCCGTTACCGGCCAAAGAAATTGATTACCAAGGTTGGACAACGTCGATTTTCGCCAAGCCATAAGTGGCCCAACACCAGTCAAAAGAAGGAGGATTAAGCCAATCGGAAGCATCCATTTGTTAAAGAATGGCGGTCCAACGGTCAGTCGCTCACCCGTAATTGCTTCACTCAACGTCGGAAACATTGTTGCAAAGAGGATGAACACGGCGCAGAACAGTAAGATCCAATTGTTTAGTAAGAATGCCGCTTCACGAGAGGCCCATGAATCTAGTTCGTGCCGTGCGCGTAAGAGCGGCAACCGATAAATAACTAGACCAAAACTAACTATTAGAATGATCGCCATGAAGATCCCAAACATCATCGCGAGTTCGGGGTCTTCACCAAACGCATGCACCGATTGCACGACACCAGACCGTGTCATGAAGGTCCCAAAAATCGTCAAAAAGAACGTGAGAATCACGAGGGTCACGTTCCATACCCGTAACATACTGCGTCGTTCTTGCACCATCACAGAGTGGAGAAAGGCCGTCGCCGTAAACCACGGAAGTAAACCAGCATTCTCTACCGGATCCCAGCCCCAGTAGCCTCCCCAACCGAGCTCCTCGTAAGCCCATATCATGCCGAGCGTTAAGCCGAGCGACAGGAAGATCCAAGCAAACATAGTCCACCGTCGAACCGCACGAAGCCAAGAATCATCTAGGTGGCCCGTGATTAACGCGGACATACCAAAGGCAAACGGGATGGTCATCCCGACGAATCCTATATAGAGCGACGGGGGATGAATCACCATATAGGGATTCTGTAAAAGTGGGTTGAGGCCACGACCGTCGGCTGGCACTTGAGTTAAATAGGTAGTAAACGGGTCCTTGCTGAGCACCATCACCAACAAGAAGAATATCTGCACGCAGGATATGACTGTCACCACATAGGGAATTAGCTCACGCTGTCGCTCACGGTTTGTCGCAACCGCGATCGAACCAAAAACGGACAACAGAAAGACCCAGAACATGATCGATCCGTCAAGGCCGCCCCAATAAGAGGTCAGTTTATAGAAGAGTGGTTGAGCTGAATCCGAATAACGATCGACATACCTAATTGAGTAATTCTCAGTGACAAAGGCGTGCACCATTACCGCAGACGCCATCGTCATTAATGCAGTCAATAAATAGAATGCCCCAATCCCACTTTCAATGAGGCGCGCCGAACGTTGCCGCCCACCGATGAAGGACGCGGTCGCAGCGTACGCGCAAACCACAAATGCCGCTAGCAGGAGGAATGAGCCGAGAGAAGCCATCGAGTCTGTGATTTACCAGTGAACGTAAGAAAGATAGGTTCGCGTTAAGCCCGCTCAGGAGGTAGCCAAATAACAGCGCGGCTCTAGGCCAATCTATTGCCCGTCAGAAACGTTAGCGCCAGGTGGCACTGATCCGGCCTTGGGCTCGTACTTCGATGGACACTTAGCCATTACCCCATTGGGGGCCACTACAAATCCATCAACTCCCAAGCGCCCTTTAACCACAACTTCAGCACCACTCTTGAACGTATCGGGAACAATACCGCTGTACTCAGCTTTGATTACCTCGCCATTGTTCTCGATTTCAAAGCGGTAATCGAGGCTATCCGGTCGACGCATAATGGATTCGTTCACAACGAATCCATGCACCTGAAGGTTCTTATCCTGCCAAGCTGCCAGATCCCCGGTAACCTCGTCCACATGCTTGTAGTACTCGGTCCCCTCACTGAGGGTGGACCACAACAAGCCACTAAAGGCTAAGGCCAACACAACCGAGGTAATACCGATGCGAATAGCTTTATGACTCATAACGCGGTAAGTATTGCCGCAAGCTCTCCCCAAAAGAATAGCCTTAAGGGACTGAACCGTCAATGGATTGAAGGGTGCAGACTCAATCCTCTACTCCAACTCAGTGGAGCATTTTAGGCCTATTTATGGAGTCTCCGACATTTCGACCCCGTCAAATCCAAGTTCACTAAGCAGACGTCGAACCACCGCCAAGGGTAATCCGACCACATTTGAGTATGACCCCTCTATCCGATCGATGAACCGTGCCGCTAGGCCCTGAATCCCATAGGCTCCAGCCTTGTCTCGGGGTTCCCCCGAAGCTACATACCAAGCGACTTGTTCCGGTTGAAGAAGGGCCATGTGCACCACGGTACGGTCAACCGCCTCGACACACTGATTGGCATATCGCATCGATACCCCAGTGAGGACCTCATGACTCCGTCCCGACAGCCTACCCAACATCTTGGCTGCATCTACATCGTCAATAGGTTTTCCAAGAATGTCACCGTCAAGCACCACGCACGTGTCCGCAGCCAAGATTACGTTGTTACTCGCGATGTCCGTCACGGCACCAGCTTTAGCAGCGGCAAGCCTGGCAACATACAATGCTGGAATCTCTCCAGGCAAGGGAGTCTCGTCCACAGTGCAAGATTTGACCTCAAAAACGTAGCCAGCGGCCGCCAAGAGTTCGGCTCGCCTAGGCGAAGCAGACGCAAGTAGCATTCGCATGGCTAAATGATACGATCACCATAGAGAACTTCCATATGATGCGTTCGATGACTCCCCTTCAGGGCTGCGTGCCCGCCGTACTGGCCAAGTTACTGAATCGTCAGCCACATTCCTCAGCAAAGGTTCTTTTCGCTTGGCGTGCTGCGGTTGGTGACGCGATCTCGGCCGCGACGAAAATAAACCTAACGCCCGGAGGCACCCTTGAGGTGCGCACCACCTCCCAACATTGGCGTAATGAGGTACAGCGTTCGAAACGGGTCATTCTTGGACGACTCCAAGCTATGTTGGGCCACCAACGGGTTACCCATCTCGCCATCACTGCACCGGTTGAGGACCGCCCCCGACATCGCCGTAACAACACTACCAGCCTAAGCTCAACCTGAGACGATTCATGACAGGTGTACTGCGCGACTCCGTCATCGTCTCTGCTGTCCGACTCCCAACGGGAAAGTTCTTGGGTTCGCTCAAGCGGTTTTCCGCACCGCAGCTCGGTGCCCTCGCCATCCACGAAGCAGTGCAGCGAGCAGGCATTGAGATGGGCGAAGTTGATGAATGCATCCTGGGCAATGTCATCTCGGCAGGATTAGGCCAGAATCCCGCGCGTCAGGCCGCTTTAGGGGCAGGATTACCTGATTCTGTCGCAGCCCTTACCATTAATAAGGTTTGTGGTTCGGGCCTAAAAGCTGTGATGCTCGCTTCACAAGGCATCTCCACGGGCGACGTCGATGTCGTGGTGGCAGGCGGCATGGAGTCTATGACCCAGACGCCCTATCTTCTCAAACGCATGCGTGAAGGGGTCCGTTTGGGAAACCACACCCTTATGGATTCAATGATCCATGACGGGCTTTGGTGCGCGTTGGAAAATTGCCACATGGGCATCACTGGAGAAGAAGTGAGCAAGCGCTATGGAATAACCAGGGAAGAACAGGACGCCTATGCGCTTGAAAGTCATCAGAAGGCTGCCGCCGCCACATCGCAAGGCTGGTTCACTGATGAAATTGTTACGGTAGATCTCCCAGGCAAAAATACTGAATCGACAAAGTTTGCCGTTGATGAATCAATAAGGCACGATGCGTCTTCTTCTACGTTAGCAAGGTTGAAACCTGCGTTCATTGAGGACGGCACGGTCACGGCAGGGAATGCTCCAGGCGTCAACGATGGTGCCGCTGCTATTGTCGTAATGTCCGCCACTGGCGCCGCCGCTCTCAACTTGCAACCCATGGCTCGAATCGTGGCTCAGGGTGTCAGTGGGGTGCCTCCGCTCTCAGTTATGATGAGCCCAGTCGAAGCCGTGAGAAAGGTTGCCAAGAAGGCCGGCTGGGCACTCACCGACGTTGACCTGTTCGAACTTAACGAGGCTTTCTCAGTGCAAAGCATCGCAATCATCCGGGAGTTGGACCTCGACCCAAAGCGCGTGAACATTCATGGTGGTGCAATCGCCTTAGGTCACCCAATTGGCGCAAGCGGTGCCCGAGTCCTAACCACCCTCCTTTACGCGATGAAGCTGAGGAACGTACGAAGGGGTATCGCTTCACTCTGCCTCGGAGGAGGCAACGGAGTCGCTCTCGCCGTTGAGCGAGAGTTAGCTGAGTGACCGAGCTCTGCCGATCCCTTGGCAGCTCTTAGTATTTGTTACAACTCAGACACCATGTCGACCAAATCACCCATCCGAAAAATTGGGGTCGTCGGCGCCGGCACGATGGGCCATGGAATTGCCCAGGTCTTCGCGCAGGCAGGCTTCGAAGTCTGCTTACAGGACGTCCGGACAAATGCACTCAATCGAGCTACTAGCAACATCACTCAAAGCCTGGACAAGCTGGTCGCCAAAGACACACTTACCGCCAAGGATGCCGAACTGGCGCGGTTGCGGCTGACCACTACAACAGACCTTGACGCACTTTCTGACGTTAATTACGTCATTGAAGCAATCGTTGAAAACGTGACTGCGAAACGGGATTTATTCAAAACCATTGATACCCTTGTTGCTCCGGATGTCATCTTGGCCTCAAACACTTCGGCTATCGCAATCAACACCCTTTCTTCCGCCACGACTCGACAACCTTACGTCCTGGGCATGCACTTCATGAACCCTGTTCCACTAATGCCACTTGTCGAACTCATTCGAGGGCAGGCGACCTCTGTTGAAACTGTTCGCCTCTCAATAGAATTGATCAAGATTATCGGCAAAACTCCGGTCGAAGCCGCTGACCGCCCTGGCTTTATCGCCAACCGAGTGTTGATGCCGATGATCAATGAGGCCATCTATGCATTAATGGAAGAGGTCGGCTCTGCGGAGGCCATTGACACCGTGATGAAGGTGGGCATGAACCATCCAATGGGTCCACTGGCTCTTGCAGATCTCATTGGCCTCGATGTGTGCCTAGACATTATGAGGGTCTTACACGAGGGATTTGGGAACAACAAGTATCAGCCGTGCCCTCTCCTTTGCCAAATGGTCGAGGCCGGAACTCTTGGCCGAAAAACTGGCAGCGGCTTCTTTAAATATTGATACAACAGAGTGCATGCCTGCAACACTTACCATTCACCTAGCTACATCAGATGAAGAAATCGTCGCCTGTCATTCGGGCATGCATGAACTGCGACCACACATCGACGAGCAAGAGTTCGTCTCTAGAGTGCGCGCGCAGACATAAGTCAACGATTTTCAATTGGTCTACGTCCGTAGCCAAGGATTAGTTGTCGCTGTCGCAGGATTTCGAATCGGCTACAACCTAGCATGGGGACACTATCTATACGTGGACGAACTGGTGACACGGGCCACCCATCGATCCCAAGGATTCGGAGCGATCTTACTTCGTTGGCTACACGACTTCGCACGAGAAGCCGGATGTGAGCAAGTGCACCTTGATTCAGGGCTGCAACGTAAGGGGGCGCATCAATTTTACGAACGACACGGTATGCCAAACACCTCGCTGCATTTCAACAGCGTAATCAAATCCAACTCCGACTGATACCGAACCAGTCTTGTTCAAGCTAGTTGGCCTTCTCTTTGGTCACGTCCTCCCGCGTCAGTCGAACATTCTCAAAACTTTCAGACGAGATCACGTAGTACCAGGGACCAAACCGATTATTAAGCTCAATGAGGCGTTCTTCACCAGCTAGGACCTGCGCCGCCCACTCGTTATGAATCTCGTGACGGGTCCTATTAGCACGGTCGTCATCGGAAAGATCCTCATCCCCTTTTCCCTCAAAGTCCATATTCAACGGCAGTGGCGGCTCAGGGAAACGGTCGCGCTCGAACTCCGCAGTGATGAACAGATAGCGGTTCTCCCCAGGACCGCTGTCCGCTTCAGAGCTCGGGTCCACACCAGCGGTAATTACGCTACCCGTTCCATAGAGCACTTCCCCAAACCGTAGGGTGTATAAAATGCCTTCTGTTGTGCGTACGCGGAGCTCGCCTTCATTCGATCGAAGGTCGCCATCGCGCGTAAGGTAGTATCCCCGACTCTGCAACGAGACAACTTCAGCCCTCGTGATGCCACCTTCAGCTGCTCGCCTAAGACTCGAGGACAAACCGTCCGGCTTAGGCCGCACCCCGACAATGGACAGACCATCAAGGGCCGACACTAGGCCGCTCACCTTTGTCGAATCAAGTTCGCGATTACCGGAAGTTCGGCCATCATCGGTCCACGCCCCTTCAACCTTGTTCAGGGTAACCGTGTCACGATCATTAATGGATAGCGTGCGCTCATCAATCGCATAGTCATACAGCGCGAGTTGGTCAACGCTATCCTGCTCAATCAGAAGTAGATCCTTTTCAATCCAATCAGAGAAATTCGTCGAAAGGTCAATGTCCATGCGAACGGCATACACCCGCTTCTGATCGGGCAGGCGAACAAATCGAAAGGTCGGTCGATCCTCTACCTGGTTACCGACAATAAAATCGGCAAGTGTGACCTCGTTGTCTCCCCGTAACGTGACTCGGGTCCCCCGACCTCGAAGCGATGTTGCCGCCGCATCACTTGGGTCAAGCACACCAAGGGCCTCATGGTCAGCGAGGTTGTCTGAACGGAAGTCATCTCGAGTAATCCCGATCACCCCAGCCGCGGTCTGAGCCAGTCGATCGGCACCATCTGCTGGATAGTTGTGGTGCGACGGAATCGTCCACAGTCCATTTTGATTAGTCACCTGAAATGGCTTTGCCGAAGCGGTCTCTCCGTCAAACTCTAAGACTGAGAGCGTTCTCGCGATATTGGGATCGGTGAACTCCGGAAAGAATGGCTCGCCCCGATCAAGAAATGCATCCGGAGAAACGAGCCGCGGTGCCGTGGCTAATGCCAGCACAGCAAGGATGACTGCTCCGACCCCGAAAGTAACTGTCTTCTGTGTCTCACTCATCACTTCACCTTATTTCGATGTGCCGCCACAGCACCTTCCCGCTCTCGTCGTTGACGCCGCACAAAGATCATCACGCCCAACGCAAACACTGGAATTGGAGGCAGCAGAACTGCCAACATCCGAATTGAACTCTGAATACGGCGAATTTGGGACTCCATGGTTTCCATACTGCCTTGAATTTTCGCTTCCTTCTCGGATTCGATGTTCGCTCTCAGCACCTCGAAACGACGGTTCTCGACCTCCTGAAGATTCCGGGCCATTATTTCCTTGGCCTGGGCGTCGAGGTCCGCGCGGTTCTGCACCTCAGTAATTCGCTGGTCCAATCGGCCCTGCGCTTCAGCAAGGGCCTCCTCGGCCTCACCCTCGGCCTGCGCCTCTTCAGTCGCTCGCTGTTCAATGAAGGACCGGGTTTGAGATTCCACGCGCGCTAGTGTTCGATGCTGAACACGCCTGTTACGAAGTGCGACGAACGATTCGTCCCCGACTAAGACGTCAATCGTATTAAGGAAGAACGTGACATTATCAAAATTGAGGTTCCCAGCACCTAGGCGACGGATCTGAAAAAACTGCTCTGAAATAAAGTCAACGTCGGCAATCACAATTAGATTGACCGTATCCTGGGTTACACCATCCCCTAGGTCTGTCTCCGGCTCTTCCGCCGTATCGTCTCCGGCACCGTCATCATCCTCGATGGCAGCAGTGTCAGAAGTTGAGATCCCGCCATCTGACCTAACGTGAGCAGCGATTACGTACTCGTTCAAATCAGCTTGATAAGGCAGGTTCTGATTTAGCTGCGCACCGAAGAATCCACGTTGCACGATTTGGAAATATTGAAACGTTCCCGACACTCGACCGGAAGTCACCAGTGGTTGAAAGTCATGGTCACTACCAACCGCTTGACGTAAGTGGCCTGGATAAAGCGTGACGAATTCCTGAAGGGCCGTACTTGCAGTGTGCTCACGATTAAATGGAGCGTTGCCTTCATTACCAAGTCCAACGAAGACCACTTCCGGTGGTAGGTGCGCCAGGTCAGGATGGGGATTGTATGCATCCCAGACAACCTCCCCTGAGTTCCAGGCCACGCCAAGCCTGGAGAGCATTGCTTGTACATCACCTTTCGGCGTTGGAGGCGGCTGCCCCTGCTGCATAAAGGGATTCTGATTTGCCCCGGGTTCTTCGGACGGAGACAAGCTCAAATCCAACGTTGGGATTGGGTCGACGAGCATCAAGGTAGGGTTCCCCTGAGCAACAAATTCCTCGACGTAATCCATTTCCTCCTGCGACAGCGACGATGGCAAAACAACCACCAGTCCGTCCACTTCCTCGGTAATCGGACCAGTGGGCGTTATCTCGACGACCTCATACTGCTTCCGGAGTTCCTCAACAACCGACCAGGCTGGACTACTTTGCATCGTTTGGAAGTCAAATCCTCCAAACAATCGGATCGCTGAATTGACCACTCCAACCCGCTGCCGAGCCGTACCGGAAACAACTCGAATACTTCGAGCGATTTCGTATTCCGCGGGCAAACCGCGGTCAAAGAATGGAATCACCTGCTCCTCGGCACCGCATGTGAACGCTAGACCCAAAAAGACTTCGGTGAAGCCAGCACGCCCTCCCCCAAGGTCAGGAATCCTCCGCGGTGTAATACCGAAGGTTTCTCTTGCAGCCCGAGCAGCATCAGTGAAGAGTTCAGTCGTTTCAATACGCACCTGAACCCTAGCACCGCCTGCCGCATCGATTTCTCGAAGCAGTCCAAGAACAGTTTCACGAGTCTGAACCAGCTGTTCTGGAAGGGTGGGGCTCACGTAAGCCTGAATAAACACCGGACGTTCGTCGGATAGGTCATCAAGAAGTGCTCGAGTTTCATCACTTAACGAGTGCAGGCGCTCAGCCGTGACATCGAGACGTAGGCTGGCTCGTGCCACGATTGCGCCGACACTGACCACAGCGATGATAATTGCCAAGGCCCGCACCGTCTGATGGGCCCACATCGGCATTGCATCTGTAGTGTTTGGCCAATGACGGCGACCGATTAGCCGTACGTTTAGGAACAGAAACACCGCGGTAACAGCACAAAAGAAATAAATCCCACTCAGGCTAACCACTCCCCTGGCAAAATCTCCAAAATATCCAAGCACGCCAAGGGGCGCAATTAGACGGGCCAAGTTCTCACTAAAAAGCTCGACCGTCGAGGTCACGCCCACCAACGCCGCACAGAAAACTGCGCCGAGAATAAAGGCAATCGTTGCATTGGCCGTCAAAAGTGACCCCAGCATCCCAACAGCAATCAATGCAGCACCTAACAGCCAATAGCCAAAGTAATTACCAAGCATCAGCCCAAGGTCGGGGCTGCCCAGCACCAGTAAAACCAGCACATGACTCAACGATAAGGCGAGCGACGCCGTGTACACCCCAAGGACGGAAAGATACTTTCCCAGCACAATTTCAACATCACGTGCCGGGAGAGTGAGTAGTAACTCGTCAGTGCCCAACTTTCGCTCCTCAGCCCACACCGCCATGGTTAGCGCTGGGACAAAGAACATCAGTAGATACGGAAACCACCGACTGAGTTGATCAAGGGTTGCTAAATTATTTAGGAAGAACTGGTCCTGCCAGAACGCCGCGGCCGCGCTCAGAAAGATAAACAGAGTGATAAAGACATACCCTGACGGATTACTAAAATACATCCGCAGGTCTCGCCGGACGATCGCTCGAACGATCGTAGCATTCACATATTGCCCCATTTATGACGACGCCTCCGTTGCGGTATTTCCCGTCTCCGTCGCCGGTGTTGAAACTGAAAGTTCGGTTAAACGGTGGAACGGTCGTTCTAGTGATCCATCCTCACGCAAGTCACTTGGCGTGCCGTCGTAAACCAACTCTCCGTTATGGATAAACAACACCCGGTCAGCAATCGCATCCACTTCTTGCAGAATATGCGTTGAAATCAAAACAGTTTTCGTACGGCCAAGCTCAGAGATGTTGTGACGAAATTCCCGGATCTGATTTGGATCGAGACCAGCCGTCGGTTCGTCCATGATGAGAACGGTTGGATCGTGCAGAAGGGCTTGAGCGAGGCCGACGCGCTGGCACAGACCACGTGACAACTTACTAATTGGTTTCTCCCGCACCAGCTGCAAAGAGCATAGCTCGACAATCTCATCAATGCGGCGTTTCAAGCGACCCACTTCCATCTCGCGTGCCTCACCAAAGAACTCCAAGAGTTCAACCGGGGTCATCTCCGGGTATAAAGGGCCGTTCTCCGGTAGATACCCAAGCTGACGCGAGGCAGCAATCCGATCTCGCTGGACGTCGTGTCCGGCGATCGAGCCCTGCCCAGCACTCGGCGCCAGATAACCAGTCAGGAGTTTCATCGTAGTGGTTTTCCCTGCTCCGTTCGGCCCCAGGAAGGCTACGATCTGACCTTCAGGAATTGAAAACGACAGGTCCTTTACCGCAACGAAAGGGCCAAAGTATTTCGTTAAGCCCCTCGCCTCGATCATCGCTCGATTGCCACCCATGCACCCTCCATACTCCCTCAGTCGAGACACTGGTCAGGCTGACCGCTCTAAAGAAATTACGGCCAGTCTCTGGCAGGTCTCCCGATACAGCTATCTCACTCCAACATATCCGGTGATCGACGTAATCAACTTCGCCGAATCAAAACCCACACCGTTCTTAAATACGGTCACAACCTTCTTGATATTTGCAGGATCGGCAGCCAAATCAGCCTCAATAACAACCAGGTCGGCAATCTTTCCCACCTCAATACTTCCAATACTATCGTCCATGCCAAGGATTTTCGCTCCGTTAGCACTCATAACTTGAATCGCCTCGCCAGTCTCAAAACCCGCTTCAATCAAGAGTTCATAATTCCGTTGGTCTCCAAAGCCCGGCAAAGCCGCTCCATACCCGGTTGGATCAACGCCAGCACCAAGTGTGCCGCCGGCTCTGAAAAAGGCTAGTTCGTACTCCATCGCCTTCTTGAAAACCGCAGGCGACGTTCCATAATCGCCAGGATCACGCTCCGTGTAACGTTGATTCTCAGCCAACACATCCTCAGCCACCTCAGGCGCCAGCACATCAAGTGACCGTTGGTCGATTGGCGGTCGTCCGGGAACAGACATTTCATAGACAGCGAGCGTGGATGACATTGGCACGTTGTTATCAATCATTGCCCTGAATGTTGCCCTTACTTCTGGCCCATCGATATCGAGATCATAGTAATCACGACGGAAGCCAGGTGGACACCTGTCCGGCTCTTTATTTACTGCGTAGTCCGTATTCGCAAATAATCCATGCTCAAGGTTATCTATCCCCAGTGCCACCGCCTCACGGTAGGTCACTGAGCACAAGTGCGCTGTGACTTTTACTCCGTGCTTGTGTGCTTCGTCGATCGCAGCCCCAAGCTCTGCCCGACCAATCTCCGTGTAGGCCTTGAACCATTGGACCCCTTCTTCCGCCCAATACCGCACAACACGCCTCGCCGCCTCAGGGTCGCCAAGTCGGTTCATCGAGCTGGGACCACTGCCACCGGTCAGATACGGTCCAGTCACAATGAGGGTCGGACCAGGAACCTCACCAGCCTCAATCGCCTGCTTCAAGTTGAGCTCAGCATAGGTAGAGCGACTTCCAGTTGTCCTGATTGTCGTGAGGCCCGAAGCAAGATAGATGCGTGGCCCCGAGAAATCCAACTGAGCAGCACGTCCACCAGCTGCTGTGTAGTAGCTGTGGTTGTGCATCCCCACAAGCCCAGGCACCACAGTATGACCGCTCAGTCTTAGCACCTCCGCATCGTTTGGCACCATAACCTCGGCCGATGGGCCAACTGCCGTAATTCGGTCGTCGGTAATAACAACGGTCTGACCCGGCCGCGGCTCCCCACCGGACCCATCGATCACAATAACGTCGGTCAGGGCAATAACCGGCGCATCGACCGACACAAACTCCCGGGTCAGGTCCGAGAGATCACTCCGCGTTTGGGCGCCAGCCCACCCCGATACACTTAGGACGCCGACAATTACCATTAAGCCTTTGTTTCGCATACCCCTATTCCTCCACCTCAAAGACAAACTTCATGCCGGACTCCAGATGCTCCGCAATATGGCAATGCACCATCCACCGCCCAGGATTTGAAATCTCTAACAGAATGTCAGTGACCGACCCAACCGGCAGCAACACTGTATCCTTCCATACAAGATTTGTGTTCGGCAAACCATCTTGAGCCACCACAAGAAATCGCTGACCATGAATGTGTAGCGGGTGCTGCATCGCGTGAAATGCGAAGCGATCATTGTGGAGGCGAATCTTCACTAGCTCCCCGAGCTGAAATCGCCAGTCGATATCATCATTCTCACGTCCGGTACTGGATTCACGTAAAATCCACCGAACTTCCTCGGTCGTGGTCAGCCAGTTCATCATCGGCATCGTGCCGGTCCACTCCACGGGGTTGAAGTAGATTCCATCAAACCGCATTACCTCTTCAATGGGTCGAGCCAAATCGGCCGTCTCAAGTGTGAGCGTTAACTCATAGTCAGCCGGCCGATCGAATTGACTCCGATACCGATCAATATCAGCCGCAACTTCTTCATGCCTGTGCAACTCCACAAAGCTTCCAGTGAAGTCCTCGGCCACCTGCATCCTCCCAACCTCAATGCGGCCAATCACCGTCCGCTCCTCTAAAAAACCACCGTATCGGTGATTAATGCCCTGAACCCAGTTCACCATTTCCTCGGTACCAGTCGTAGCAAAATTGACGTCCACGATGTAACGCTCGGCTGGCGCTAACACAATCGAGTCCACCCAGACTTCGGACTCAAATTTTCCAAGGTCTGAACCAACCACCTTGATGGGAGCATTCCCGAACGAGACATTAAACGTTCGCGTGTTCGACGCATTTGTGAGAAAGAAACGCACCACTTCGCCGCGGTCTACCGAAAGGGAATAGCCAGGTTCACCGTTGACTAAGAAGACATTGCCAAATCGGCCCATCAACGCATAGTTGGCGGAGGTTTCACCAAAGGCCACCGCACCCGTCTCGTCCAACAGGAGGTCGTCGAGGATCAACACTTCCTCTCGATTAACTACTGGGAGGGCCTCTTCAGCAGTGTGGTCTACCAGAATATTACCCATCAGACCGAGTTCCTGCTGAATGTCTTCCCTGTGGTGGGGGTGATACCAATAGATTCCTGCGTCCCGAAAGAAAATTTCGTAGCGAAACGACTGCCCGGGTTGAACCGGGTCTTGCGTAACACCAGGCACCCCATCATACCGATTGTCCAGCCGCACCCCATGCCAGTGAATAGCCGTTGCCAACTCGGTGTGGTTAGTAAAGTTCACGAAAATTGTCGTGCGTTCCTGAACCTGAATGAGCGGCCCTGGCACCTGTCCATTAAAGCCATACATGACGAGACTTCGGCCGTTAATGGTTCGTCGGACGGGCGCAGCCTCAAGGTCAAGGGTCCCCCCGTTGCCCAAACGCACGAGTTGCCGCGGCCGAGCTTCTGGTAGCGTTGAGAGGTCCACGGAAGGGAGAAACGGTGCCCCCTGAGGAACCAACCGTGCCATCCCCGAAAGCATTGGCACCGCCGAATGCATCGGCGGCATGGTCCAGGCAGCCTCGTGACCATCCTCGTGGGACTCCATCGAGTCCACCGACTGCTCCGCAAATGCCGAAGGCGCCTGCGCCAAAAGGTCGTGCGCTTCCATTAGGCTACTTGGCGACCGGCCACGCAGCACCAACGGCCCAGTCCGCTCGGTCACATCCCTGTCGTGCTCAATAGTGACTAGGAGGTTGAACTTATTGAAGGCTGCCTCACCTACTTGCGTCAGGCCGTTTTCGACTTCACCGAGTTTGACTGTTGGCGCAAATGACGGTGTGGTAACCCAGGCGATGTAAGCAGCCTCGGGCCCGAAGGTGTCGGCTCGCGGCAATCCTTCAATGTCAAAAATAAGGCCATACCGAATATGGCCATCGGCTGTGACCGAAATGGCAAACGGTCCTGGAGCGCGGTGTAATTGGACCGCCCCAGTCACACCAGGAAACTCATCCGTGGGATAGAGCTCCAGGCAATCCAGACGAGGCAGCGAGACATTTCGGCCGCCTGTCCGCGGCAGGCACTTTCTTGAAAGCCCGGTCTCTTGCGCCAGTGTCGGGGTCCCGACCGCCATCGCGAGACACACCAACCCAGCAAGTGGGACAAGCGATAAGAGGCGGCCGCTAAACATCAACTAAGCTCGAAACGTCAACTATGACCAAGCCTGAGAATTTAACCTAGTGACTCGAACAGTGCAAATCCTTGACGCCGAGGCGCTACAGCCAGAGCGAGGGCGTGTTTAAATCGACCATGGCGAAAGTCTAGTTTTCTGTAAGTACTTGATGAATAAGTTGATATGGTTTTCATATTTTATAGTTTCGCTTGACTTGCAGCCCGCTCCTCCCTACAATATCTTGAGCGTCGACGGGTATGAATCGGGTTAATCCGTCTGCAGTTTCGCGAAGAACCGTGTAAGCCCCGAGAGTTTGTAAGAGCACTCAACCCGCTTTCACTCCCCAAGGAGCATCATGGCCGAAGACCGCACCGCCCGCGAGCGCACGAAGGCGATTGAAATTGCCGTTGGACAAATTGAGAAACAGTTCGGCAAGGGCTCCATTATGCGCCTCGGGTCAACCGACATAGTCCCGCAACCGAGCATTTCTACCGGCGCGGTCAGTATTGACCACGCCCTTGGTATCGGTGGTGTACCGCGTGGTCGAGTCGTGGAAATCTTTGGTCCCGAAGCATCAGGAAAAACCACCTTGGCGCTTCAAGTAATAGCGCAAGCCCAGAAGGTCGGTGGCATGGCAGCCTTTGTGGATGCTGAACACGCGCTCGATTCGACCTACGCGAAGGCCCTAGGTGTAGATTTGGATGACCTCCTCGTCTCCCAGCCTGACAACGGCGAACAAGCACTTGAAATCGTTGAGGTACTCGTGCGCTCTGGTAGTGTTGATGTCATCGTAGTCGATTCAGTCGCCGCTCTTGTGCCTCGAGCAGAGATTGACGGCGAAATGGGTGACGCACAGGTCGGCCTTCAAGCTCGGCTCATGTCGAAGGCCATGCGTAAACTAACCGGGATTGTTTCCAAGTCGAAAACCTGCCTGGTCTTTATTAATCAGCTCCGCGAAAAGATCGGGGTGATGTTCGGCAACCCTGAAACCACGACCGGTGGACGAGCACTGAAGTTCTACTCGTCTGTCCGTATCGACATCCGCCGCATTGGCGCAATTAAAAATGGAGACGTTGTGGTGGGTGGACGGACACGTGTGAAGATCGTCAAGAATAAAGTCGCACCGCCATTTCGGCTAGCCGAGTTCGACATTATGTATGGTGAAGGCATCTCCCATGAAGGCGACCTGCTCGATTTAGCGGTTGAACGGAAGATTGTCGAAAAGAGCGGTACGTGGTTTTCCTATGGCGGTGACCGTCTTGGGCAGGGTCGTGAAAATTGCAAGAACTTCCTGCGTGAGCATCCCGATACCGCAGCGGCGATCGAGGAAAAGGTTCGCGCTGAGCTCGGGCTGGCAGCACCTGCGAAGAAGACCGTCACCGCGTAAGTTCGCCCAGAGACGTTTCACTCAACGCCGGACCACTTATCCATCTGGGCATGTTTGACTCCCTCAGGACGCTCGACGTCACAACCCTCAGGTGGGCACTCTCACTCCCCCATCCCGATTGGTTAAACACAGTTACGACCGTGGCGAGTGCACTCGGCCAGTGGGCCGCCGTCTGGCTTGGCCTGGGGGCACTTCTCACCGTCTTAGGGCGGTGTTCGTGGATGGCATATTGGCAACTCGCGCTGTCAATCCTTCTCGTTTTTGTCACCGTTGACGTCGTGCTCAAACCGATGGTGGCGAGAGCACGCCCGGCGGACTTCGATGCGGCAGTGGTGTCGACCATACCGACTCCCTCAAGCTACGCTTTCCCATCAGGACACGCAGCAACTGCTGTTGCAGGAGCCTACGGGCTCTCGCGCCTGCTCCCGCAGGCGCGATACGGACTGTGGCTTCTCGCGGTACTGATTGCGGGGTCGCGCGTCTACCTCGGTGTGCACTATCCGTTCGATGTACTGTGTGGGGGGCTTGTCGGACTCGCCTGTGCCATCTTCAGTACCGGTGGAACCGTATGGTATAGTCGCGACCCTGAAATCCGGGTTTCCCAAGGGCCGAGGTAGCTCAGTCGGTAGAGCACACGACTGAAAATCGTGGTGTCGGCAGTTCAATTCTGCCCCTCGGCACCATTTTCCCTAGCAATT
>Ga0315336_1000591_pt1 | contig 93878 bp, 81 predicted proteins | sample ASW5metaG_FD_204512 | JGI IMG/M metagenome (GOLD analysis project Ga0315336, IMG submission 204512) | Ammonia-oxidizing marine archaeal communities from Monterey Bay, California, United States - ASW #5 | ecosystem: Environmental > Aquatic > Marine > Intertidal zone | place: USA: California...
TGGACGCCACAGAAGATGATGAACTCGGTGTCGGAACGTTCTGCTGCAACCTTGGCAAGCTTGAACGAGTCACCGCTATAGTCGGCGAACTTGAAAACCTCATCCCGCTGGTAATGATGGCCAAGGACCACTAGCCGATCCCCAAGAGCCGCCCGCGCTGCCGAAATTCGGACTTCCAATTCTTCGTCAGATACGCCTAGGTAACGCTCCGGGAGCGGCTGACGTTCACCAATCTGCTGACGTTCGTACTCGTTCAACACTTCGAGTTGCGTGGAACCTACAACCATCGTCTAATTCGATGCCTCCATCCTGTGATTGTGAAATTTTGCTCAATCATAGGTCGCGAAAAAGGCCAGTCCCTACACCCAAGTTCTAAAAGTGGAGTGGAGCCTGACGCTATTCGTATCCTAGCACAGCAAAGGTAGTGTTTGGTGGTCCACTTACAAGCGTTAAGCAGTCACCGACAAGACGTTGTAAAGGGTATCTCGCTCAATTGGTTGTCGGCCAGCAGCACTAATGAGCCGACCGATTTCGTGCGTCGTCATCACTTCAGGAGTCCGCGCACCAGCCATGTGGTAGATACGCTCCTCGTGCACAGTGCCATCGAGGTCGTCTGCTCCAAACCAAAGGGCTGTCTGGGCCACGTCGACACCGGTTGCGATCCAAAACGCCTTTATGTGCGAAACATTGTCGAGCATTAACCGTGCGACTGCGTGCACACGCAGAGTGTCGGCGGCGGTCGGCGCTGGCAACTTGCGCATCTGGTTGTTATCGGGATGAAATGCCAGTGGGATAAATGCCTGAAACCCCTCTGTCTCATCCTGTAAGTCGCGGACACGGAGCATGTGGTCCAAGCGCTCGGCCGGTGTTTCGATATGACCGTACAACATGGTGACATTCGAACGCATCCCTAATTGATGCACCGTCCGGTGAATCGCGAGGTAGCGCTCCGTTCCACACTTATCGTGGCTAATCTTCCGCCGCACTCTTTCGGCAAATATTTCAGCTCCACCACCAGGCAAAGAGTCCAGTCCAGCATCCATCAGTTCTCGTAAAACCTGCTCGTCAGACATCCCATAGAGATCGGCAAAGAAAGCGATCTCCACAGCCGTAAAACATTTGAGATGAACGTTTGGACGGATCCGCTTAAAACCCTGCAACAGCTCAACGTAGTAGCTGAACGGAAGGTCGGGGTGAAGACCATTAACGACGTGGACTTCCGTCAACGCCTGATCCTCACGGTCACGAACCTTGTCCCAGGCCTCCTCCAACGACATCGTATAGGCCCCCGGGTCGCCCGGCTTCAGCCGTGCGAAAGCACAAAACAAACAACTCGCTACACAAACATTCGTGGCTTCAATCCTAATATTTTGATTAAAAAAAGTCTGATCTGCGTGTCGGCGTTCTCGTTCGCGATTGGCCAGCCAGCCCACAGCTAGAAGATCAGGCGCTTCAAACAGCCGCATGCCTTCGTCAAAACTAAGCCGCTCACCAGCCTCAAGCCGGTCGGCGATGTCCAATAGGCGTGAGGCCTCAAGTCGAAGTCGCATGGATCAAGCAAGAACTACTTCGGTTCTATGTCGTTAGCGCAACCTTATAAACAACGGTTCCGAAAGCCTGCAGACTGGTTCGTCATTCTCCCATGCTATACTCCGCCGCACAACCGACGCTTCCCAGTGGTCATGCGAAGTGGGTGCGAGGCCCACACGGTACCGCCACTGTAAGCGGGGAGCGAAGCGACTCGGTGCTTTGAATTTTATGGCCACCACTGTGCTCGTGAAGAGCATGGGAAGGTGCTGTCGCTTCGTGTCGATCCGCGAGTCAGGACACCTGGCCCCTGGGCTCGTCTTCTTCTGCATGCCCCGGTTCATCCCGCGGGTAATTTTGGCGCGCGATTACGCCAAAGAGGAATTCAGTGTCCCGTTTACCGCATATCCCTTGGTTCAGTTTCCTTCTACTCACTCTCCTAACTTCTCCCCTTGCGGGAACGGCCTTTGGAAATAACCTCTCCGGCATCGTCGTCGACCCGACCGGGCGCCCGGTTCAGTTTGCCAGCGTGTTGTTATCACGCGCCGGGACAATAAGGACCACTACCACGACCGACTCCGCCGGGCATTTTAGTTTTATCGAACTCACAAACGGACAGTACAAACTCCACGTATCGGTTCCCGGTTTCCGCAGTGAAGTGGTGCCGGTCCATGTTGAGACTGGCATGGTGCAATATGTAACGGTCTCACTACGCATCAGCGCCATCGCTGAATCGATAGTCGTATCCGCGGCACAAGTTAATCGTCCGCTATCCTACACACCGGATAGCGTGACGGTAATCGACGGCGACGACCTTCGCGCCAAGCAGATTGACACTGTCTCCGAAGGGTTACGCCTCGTCCCTGGGCTTACAGTTACACAGGGCGGAGGTAAGGGCGGCGTCACTTCACTGTTTCCACGTGGCGGCGAATCAAACTTTACGCTGGTGATTATTGATGGAGTGCGTGTCAACACTTTTGGTGGTGGCTTCGATTTCGCACACCTACCGACCGTAGACATCGAGCGCATCGAGGTCGTGCGTGGGCCCCAAAGTGCCTTGTATGGGTCAGACGCTATCGGTGCCGTCGTGCAGATCATCACAAAACGCGGCGGACCAAACCGCACCTCGGGGCTCGTCGAGGGAGGGAGCTTCGGGACTTCCCGGGCTGCTGGCACCGTTTCGGGGTCATATGGAGCCTGGCATTGGGGTGCCAGCGGTGAGCGCCTTGCCACTGACGGCTTCACGGGCCAAGCACCGGCTACTGGTGAACCCGTTTCGAACGACGACTATCAGCGCAAGATTGGCTCGTTCAGGTTTGGGTGGGACGGCAGCCGAGACATTCGAATCAGCGGTTTTGGGCATTTGAGTTCCTACGAACGGGGCTTTCCAGGACCGTTTGGAAGCGACCCGCGCGGACACGTCATGACGGTCGACACAGTATCGCGGGGCAAGAACGATATGCAGCTGCTTTCAATGGCCGCCGCAGTTCCATTAAGTGATCGCATTACAGAACATCTGCACGTTTCTTGGAGCAATCACGATGGCGTATTCACTAACCCGTTCGGAGTCTCGGAATCTGAGTCTCGCCGCGTAACAGTGCGTGGTCAGACCGACGTGATGATTTCGCCGAGCCTTGGCTTATCGGCTGGCGGAGAGCTGCACCACGAGCAAGCAGAGAGTAGTTTCATCACCGGTCCAGATGCCAGCCGTGCACCAATCAAACGCCGCATGGTCGGCGCTTTCGGAGAGTTACGTTACGAAGTTAGTGAACGTTTCTACGTCACCGCTGGAGTGCGTGCTGAGCAAATCCGACGCGATGTCCTGAGTCCTGACCCGAACGCATTCTCGCCACGACCGGCCTTCGACCCAGACTCGATCGTGTCGGTTAATCCGAAACTCTCAGTTGCATATTTTCTTCGACCTGAGAGACAGCAGAAGCAGTATTGGACTCGGCTGCACGGTAGCGCGGGTACGGGAATCCGACCACCCGACGCGTTCGAAATTGCCTTTACTGACAATCCGACTCTGAAACCCGAGCGCAACCGCAGCCTTGAATTCGGCATCGAACAGACCATCGCAGGGGGTGCCATTATTATCGATGGAACTGGATTCTTGAATCGCTACGATGATTTAATCGTGGCGGTTGGCCAGTCCCTTCAAGACGCAAGTCGGTTCAGGACAGACAACATTTCAAACGCCCATACGCAAGGTCTCGAACTCGCGGTCTCTGCGCGCACGCCTTGGGGCCTGGAAGCGACGGTGACCTATACCTGGCTCGACACCGAAATCCTCGCAGTCGACCGATCCTCAGGCCAAGCTCCACCGCCATTTCGGGTTGGAGATACCTTGCTGCGGCGACCGCACCATCAGAGCACCGTTGATCTGGTTTATCGGAAGGGGCCTCTAACAGCCTTCGGCCGGCTTCTTGCACGCGGCCGAAGTCTCGATGTTGAGCCGTCGTTCGGTGCTTTTGACGGTCTATTCATAAATCCTGGCCACAGCGTGGTCAATCTTGGCGGCACGCTTACCGTGATGACCGGTCTTGATCTCTTTGCACGAATCACCAATTTACTCGACCACGGGTACGAAGAGGTTTTTGGATTTCCCGCGCCTGGGAGAGGCGTGATCATTGGAGTGCAAGTTGCTACAAGTCACTAATGTCTCGTTCGCCTACGACAAGCACCTCGTCCTGAATGATGTCTCTTTTGAACTAGCTTCAGGAGGATTGCTGGGCATCCTCGGGCCGAACGGCTCAGGTAAGACAACACTGTTGCGCCTACTGGGAGGCCTGCTATGTCCTACCACGGGCCAAGTCGTACTCGACGGCAGTGACCTCGATAGCATCCCTAAAGCTGGACTAGCGAAACGGATGGCAATGGTGCCACAGGAAACCTACCTAGCATTTGACTACTCCGTCCTTGAGGTCGCCTTGATGGGACGTTATCCCCATCTTCAGACTTTCGAGGTTGAGGGACCCGAGGACGTCGAGTTGGCCCGTGCCGCACTAACTGAGACCGGCACAGCTGACCTCGAGCAGCGCTCGTTTATGACGCTAAGCGGAGGTGAAAAACAGCGTGTTGTCATCGCCAGCGCCTTGGCACAATTCGGACGGCGCGCAGCCGATGCTGGCCGCCGGCCTAGCGAGGTGCTCCTCCTCGATGAACCAACCGCATCGCTCGATCTCGGTTACCAGTTGGATATAGCATCAACTATCCGTCGCTTAAACAAAGACCGATCCACAGCAGTAGTGGTCTCAACTCACGACCTCAACTTCGCCACCAGTGTCTGTGACCACGTCGTGCTTCTTCGACAGGGATGCGTCCTCGCTGCCGGACCTATCCACAAAATTCTCCGGCCGGACACCGTCAAAGACCTTTACGACGTGGACGTCGTAGTCGAACAACATGCCGTAGCCGGACATCTGACCATTACCCCATTGGCACGGCGTGCAACCGACGCACCTGATGGACACTGATGAGTAACGAACTGACCGGCACCATTAAAAGACCGTCGCACCAAACCTCGGGCTCTGGCAATGAGACACCAATCACGCCCTCGGCAAAGCGAAGTTGGAGTCTTCGTCGCAAACTGATAGTCACTCTTAGCGGATTCGGTGGACTTGCGCTAATAACACTCGTCGTCGCTCCACTCGTCGGTCCAACACCAATCACCTTGGCACGAGTTTTCGACACTTCAGTTCCTTTCAGAGATAACGTTGACGCCCAGATCTTTTTTATCGCAAGGCTACCTCGGACGTTAGCGGGAATCCTCGTCGGAGCATCATTAGCAGTTGCAGGTGTCGTGTTTCAAGCCTTACTGCGGAATCCGCTCGCCACACCTTTCACCCTTGGAGTGTCAGCTGGTGCATCACTCGGTGCAATGTTAGTAATCACCCTCGGACTACCTAGTGCGGTGGCTGGAATCCCAGCGGTACCGATTGCGAGTCTACTCGGGTCGCTTGGCGCGGCTGGCATTGTCTATGCTATGGCAACGCTCAGACATCGAGGCCTGTCAACGACTGTCCTGCTACTCGCGGGAGTGACGCTCAATTCTTTCTTTTCGGCGCTCATTATGTTCGTGCAGTATTCGTCAGATTTCGCACAAACCTTCCAGACAGTACGCTGGCTGATGGGAAATCTTGACGTCGGTGGGTTCCAACCGATCCTTGCCACACTGCCTCTTTTAGGTATCGCCTTCGTGATGTTCGGGACCCTTCCACGCGCACTCAACCTCTTGACCCTAGGTAGTGACAGTGCTGCCGCTAGAGGCGTGGACGTTCTCCGCGTTCAGCGCGTGGCGTTTCTGAGCGCATCCCTCGCAACAGGTGCAGCTGTGTCGCTAAGCGGCCCGATCGGTTTCATTGGTATCGTGATTCCCCATCTCATTAGACTGGTCGTTGGAGCCGACCACCGGATTGTCATGCCGGCTTCTGCGTTCCTCGGAGCCGCGTTTCTAGTTGCGTGTGATGTTGTTGCACGTTCCGTCATGGCACCGCTTGAGCTACCAGTTGGTGTTATCACAGCACTGACCGGTGGACCGTTCTTCCTATGGCTATTGGTGCGACGACGATGACTCGCCGAAGGAACTGGTTCGTTATCGTTGCGTGGCTTGTGTTCGTTGCCAACCTGCAGACGCAGACACCACAACGGATCGTGTCGGTAATTCCGGCTGTCACTGAGATTTTGTTCGCCATCGGTGCTGGTCCGCAGGTAGTGGGAGTCGGGAGCTACGATAACTTCCCTCTAGACATTGGCAATCTACCGCGCGTCGGCGGCTTAATTGACCCAGATGTCGAGGCCATCATCGCACTGCGTCCCGACTTGGTCGTCCCTTACGACACACAGGTCGACCTGACGAACCAACTTACGAGAGCAGGGATCCCGCTGTTCGTGTACTCACACGGCACATTGGCCGATATTCCCACAACTATCCGCCAGTTAGGTCACCGCACTGGCCACATGATGGAAGCGTACAAGGTGGCCCTCGACATTGAAGATGGGTTAACAGGGATCGCGGAAGCGGTGTCCGGACGTCATCACCCGAGAACACTCCTAGTTATCGCACGGGAACCGTATTCGCTCCGCAACCTCTTCGCCAGTGGCGGCTCGGGGTTTCAGCATGACATGCTCGAGCTAGCCGGGGCCAAGAATGTGCTCGACGGCACTCTGAACCGAGCGGTGCAGGTGACAACCGAAATGATTCTGCAGGCTGCTCCTGAGGTCGTAATTGAAGTAAGGACGGTAAATCGGCTTCCAGACGCCGAAATCGAAAAGGAAATAGAGGTGTGGAACGCTCTACCTTCATTGCCAGCCGTCCAAAACCAGAACGTCATTTTCCTGACTGGAAATGATCTTGTGATCCCTGGACCGCGTATTGTTCAGGCCATTACCCGATTCGCTCTCACTCTACACCCCGACGCACCACTGCCAAACCGATAACTAATGAAGACACTCGTTTTGTGAACTCCCGATTCAGAAGCAATCAGCTGACAAATTCAATCGGAATTTGGTTCGGGATCAATCGTCTGGCAAACGCGTCACCGAAAAGCCTCGCCACAGCCTCCCGGCCACGTGCACCATAATCCAACGTCAGCTCATTCACGTACATCCCAACGAACCGATCAGTCCGTGCCGTATCAAGCCCACGGCCGAACTGTCCGGCATATTCAAGCGCTTCTGAACGGTGTGAAAGTGCATAGGCAATACTTTCGCGGAGCATCTTCGAAACACTCCGCATCCCCTCTTTACCGAGGTCTCGGCGGATAATGTTGCAGCCCAAGGGCAGCGGCAATCCGTCGGTCTGATGCGCCCACCATTCTCCTAAATCAATTAACTTGCACAAACCATCGTCGGCATAGGTGAGCTGACCTTCATGGATCAGGAGGCCAGCTTCAACATTGCCAGCAAGCACAGCCGGTTGGATCTCGTCAAACGGCAAAACCGTATACTCAAAATCTGGCTCAAAGAGTTGAAGAACCAAATAAGCTGTCGTCAGAGTTCCAGGAATCGCAACCCGCGCTCCCTTAACTTCCTTGGGACCATCAGGGCGCGCCACGACGATTGGTCCGTAACGATCGCCCATGCTGGCACCGTGCGGTAGCAGCGCATAACGGTCGACCAGTTGGGCGTAGGCGTGAAACGACACAGCGGTAACCTCATAACGACCCTCAAAGGCTGCACGATTCAGCGTCTCAATATCAGCAAGAACCTGTTCCACTTCGAACCCGCCAGTAGCAACAGCACCACTGGCTAGGCCATAAAACATGAACGCGTCGTCAGAATCTGGACTGTGTGCAACAGTAATTTTCATCGTATTAAGAGATTGGGTTCACTAACAGATCAAAGATCGTCGTTCTCCGACTCTGGATAGGAATCGGCGACCCGCCTCACAATGATCGTGAGTCCGAACAAAATGAGTGCGGCGGAGGACGTAAGGCCAACGTAGGCACCGATACCAGCCAGTGGAACCTGTGGTTCGGTAATCGGTCGTCCCACAATGATTTCGGTCGCTTGCGCGACAGCCCACGCTTCTTCGCTGGCCGCCCGTTCAAGAAATTGCTGCCCCACGAATAGAATACCGAAAGCAATCAGTCCGACAAGCAAGAGCGGGTGCCTGGAATTCTTTCGCGTGATCAGACTGAGCGTAGCCAACACCACCGCAAGCACGCCCAAGCCAAATATCCAGAAGCCAGCGATACCAGGGATTCCCCCTAGAGTGCGGTCTCCGATGTATAACCACGGAAAGAACGCACTAACCACTAATCCGACTCCTGCTGAAATAGCAACGTAATATCCTCGCATGACGTCGGTTTTCACTGCATGCAACACACTCATTACGTCCATCATCGTGAGTGTAGCACAGCGATTCTTTGGAAAACTGGAAGCCAAAAATCGAACGGGAAGGTTGAACGGAACGAAAACAAAAGTTATGAATTCCGTTAGACACTAAAAGACGAACCACAACCACAGGAGGTCGAAGCGTTGGGATTTTTAAACACAAGGGATTGGCCAAGCATGTTCTCATCGCAGTCAAGCACCGTTCCCTTAAGAAACGGATAACTCTTGGAATCGACAAAAATTTTCAGACCATCACTACTCTCAAACACCTGATCGCCATCGCGGTGGCCAGACGCCCAGTCGTAAACGTAACTCAAACCTGAGCATCCTCCGGCCTTGACACTAATGCGGAGTCCTCCACCAACAACACCCTGATTTGCCATGAGGGTCCGAATGCGCTTAACCGCAGCCTCGGTTACTTGAATCATCGATTTTGCTCCGAGATCACGTGAGCCTGAGCGTCTTGCTTCGTTTCATAGTCAACAACCGCCAACTGCATAGCATCGCGGGCTAACTCAGCACAGTACCGCTTCGTAACAGGCAGGCTTAGTGCCTCATTAATTTCGTCCAAGGTAATTGCTAATGCTGACACCATCGTACGACCGATCACAAGGTCGGTGATGAAGCTCGCACTCGCAATCGTGAAGCTACACCCGTAAGCCTTAAATCGAGCATCCAGAATCTCATGAGAAGCCTTATCGATTCTAACCTGGAGCCGTGTCACATCGCCGCTCCGGGCATCCTCCACCCGACCGGTGCCGACGTCAGTATCACCTGCCGGAAGTGAACCAGCATGCCGAGGATTACGAAAGTGCTCATCAAACCAAGTGACGGGGTCGATGTCCATACCCAGTTCGTGCCCCTACTAGTCAGTTGTCGGCGCGAACATGATCGCAGTTCCGTCGGGCTTTTCTTCCGAAACCTCAGGAAGAACCTCATCCTCCATCGTATCAGTCGCCATCTCAAATATTGTGCAGGCTGAAAGTGCTGCAACTATGCGTCCTTTAATCCGCCACAGTGGATCCCGCACGCTACATTTTTCGTACTGATCACAGTCAGACGAATCCTCTGAACACGCGGTCACCGTAACTGGCCCATCGATTGCCTGAATCACATCAGCCACCGAGATTGCCTTAGCGGACCTTGCTAGGTGATAACCACCCCTCGTACCTTGGTGTGACACGAGCAAACCCTGACGCGATAGTCGCTGAAGTACTTTAGCGAGGAGCTCGACAGGAATATCGTACTGTCCGGCAATTTCACGAGCACTGGACGCCGTTGTTTCTGGCAGCAACGCCAAATGTCTCATTGCGATCAGCCCGTAGTCAGCTTTTTTCGATAATCTCAGCATCGTTCTACTCGCGGTAAATGCTTAATGATAGGAACACTACAACCTGAGCCAACGAGTAAGAGCGTAATAAGGACTTCTCCTAGAACCCTTCACAGCTTACAGTTCGTCAGTACTTCGGTAAAGACGGGTCAACGTTTTCAATCCAAGCTAGAATGCCGCCTTTCAAATTAGCTGCGTCAGCAAAGCCAGCTTCCTGGAGCAGCTTCACCGCCTTCGCACTCCGAACGCCAGACTTGCAGTGCACTACGATTTCCCGTCCCCCTTCGAGTTCAACGAGGCGAGAGGGAAGGTCCCCAAGGGGAATCAGTGTTGAACCAGGAATAGCACAAATCTGGTGCTCCTGCGGCTCACGAACATCCAACAGAAGAAAATCGTCTCCCGCATCGAGACGACGCTTCAGATTCTCAACTGAGGCTTCCTTAATCGCCACCTCTGCCTGTGGTGTAGTTGTCACGTTACAAAACTGCTCGTAGTCCACTAACTCTCGCACCGTTGGCTGATCACCACAAACCGGACAATCAACGTCTCGGCGGAGTTTGAGTTCGCGGAACCGCATACGTAAAGCGTCAAAGATGAGGAATCGTCCAACAAGTGGCTCCCCCACCCCAATCAAGATCTTAATCGCCTCGGTGGCTTGAATCGTACCGATTATTCCTGGTAGCACACCAAGCACTCCGCCTTCGGCACAGCTCGGTACGAGACCTGGCGGCGGGGGCTCGGGATAGAGACATCGGTAGCAGGGCCCACCCTTCAAAGCAAAAACTGAAGCCTGCCCTTCAAACCGGAAAATACTCCCATAAGCATTCGGCTTGCCAAGTAGCACACATGCATCATTCACCAAATAGCGTGTAGGAAAATTATCAGTGCCATCCACGACAACGTCGTACGGCTCCAAAAGTTGAAGGGCGTTCTCAGAAGACAGCGCGGTTTCATAGGTCTCCACGTGAACGCCTGGATTGATAGCCTGCAGACGGTCCTTCGCCGACTGCAACTTCGACCGGCCGACGTCTGGCGTGCCGTGAAGTATCTGGCGTTGCAGATTGCTAAGGTCAACGACGTCAAAATCAACAATGCCGAGTTGTCCAACACCGGCGGCTGCAAGATACATAGCGGCCGGCGAACCCAACCCCCCAGCTCCAACGCACAAAACCCTTGCGCTCTTAAGCTTGCGCTGCCCGTCCATACCGACCTCTGGCATGATCAGATGACGACTGTAGCGCTGCACTTCCTCATTACTTAGCTCAGGCGTCGTGCGAGACTCGACCGCCGCCGAACCTGTGCCACCAGCAACCGAAGGCACAATGCTAACCGTGTCGCCGCTCTTTACTACTGTCTCCTCACGTTCCAAATACCGGATGTCGTCGTCGTTGACATACACGTTGACGAAGCTTCGCAATCGACCCTCGTCTGTGTATAAGTGCTTGCGCAGTTCGGTGTACTGGTCTGTCAGGTTAGACAGCAACTCACCCACGGTCGCACCGTCAATCGATACAACATCCTGTTTACCCGCGTACGGGCGCAGTGGGGTAGGAATAAGTACTTTAATCGACATAGTAATCAGATTACACCAAGTTCACGTGCGGTGGCGACCTGAAGCGCCATAGGTAACCTCAACGACGCCGAACGCCGATCGATCGTCTAGTAGCCGCCAAGCTGTTAAATCGGCAGGGGCTCCTTCTTGAACCGCCAGAATGACGTAGACAAAGAATGGCCAAGCGTGTGCGAGGTCATGTTGAGAAGGACGAGCCGGATGATCAGGGTGTGAGTGATAGAAACCCAATAACTCATGCTCAGCAGTAAACGCTCGCTCTTCAGCAAATCGGTAGTCTTCTGGACTGACGAGAAATCGCCGGCGCGGTCCTTCCGCAGTCGTGTTCGGTAGGAAGAGCGCCTCAACGACGTGATCCTCTTGCCCGATCAAGGCCCCACAGCACTCATGCGGGTAGGCCTGCCGACCGTGACGCCTGATCGCGTCAAGAACCGGCTGTGCCAACTCGAGTCGCTGTAGTGCGGCCCCAGTAGTTACAGTAGAGTTCATATTTAGTTCGTATCTTCCCAAAATCGCTCGGTGAGATACCGTTCGCCAGAATCGCAGAAGATGGTGACAAAGACCCCCTCGCCTCCCTGCTCGGCCATCTCAAGACACGCTACCAAGGCAGCACCGCTGGAGACGCCGACCAAGATGCCCTCTTCCCGTGCAAGGCGACGGACCATCCGATAGGCTGACTCTGTCTCAACCCGAAGGTCACGGTCCGCGAGTGTCGAATCGTAAATGCCAGGAACGATTGCTGACTCCATATGCTTTAAGCCCTCGAGACCATGAAGCGGAGAATTGGGTTGCACTGAAACCAGAGTTATTTCTCGACCTTGGTCGGCCGCATACTCACGCAGTCGACGCCCTGTGCCGACGAACGTGCCGCTCGTGCCAAGACCGGCAATGAAGTGAGTCACCCGGCCTGAGGTTTGTTCGATGATTTCACAGGCAGTTGTGTGATAGTGCGCTTGCCAGTTTGCATCGTTATTGTACTGGTCAGCGTAGTAATACAAATCTGGCGCCGAGGCGTAAAGCTGGCGCGCCTCGCGGATTGCACCATCTGACCCCTCAAGCGGATCAGTTAGCACCAACTCAGCGCCGTACGCCTGTAAGACTCGCTTTCGTTCAGGCGTCACGTTTGCTGGTACGCATAGCTTGACACGGTAACCTCGTGCAGCACCAAGCATCGCAAAGGCGATGCCCGTATTACCAGAGGTGGCATCAAGCAAAACCTTTCCACCTGTCAGATCGCCCCGCTCTTCGGCCTCCCAAACAATCCGTCGGGCTGCTCTGTCCTTTACCGAACCTCCTGGATTCCGCCATTCCGCCTTGGCATACACCTCGATTCCAGGTAGGTCTCGCGCGAACAACCGTAGCCGTATGAGGGGCGTTTGCCCGATCAAATCAGGCATTAACGGTATCTTTTTCTGCTGTAAAACAGGGCTCATCAATATACGACCGTTCCAGTCGGAATTATAGAAATCGTGCTGACTTGCTGTCAATGAACCAAGTTCACAAGAAGTTCGGGTTTCTGCATTTTTGGAGACCCAGCAAATAGAGAGACCGTCGCCCTTCCAACCCCACAGTGGTCCCGACACCGTTTGACAGTCTTTCTTTTGAGCCAGTAATCTGCCCCAGATGTCGTTCATTGAGTTAACTGCACTATGGGCGGTCGCTATTAGCCTCGGTCAAACCTCCCAAACAATTGATCGGACCCTCTCGGGCAAGGTCGAAGACGCACTGGGTGGTGGAATCCCAGGCGCGACAATCACTGTGGTGTGTGACGATCAGATGCGGGAAGGCATGTCGGATGGGGAGGGCCAGTTCACCATGCCGGGTCTCCCTCCCCTGCAGTGCCTTGTAGCGGTCGACATGGAACACTTCGCCAGATTAAGCGTGGACGTCGACCTAACGGAGAACTCCGTGGTCGACGCCAAGCTTACCTTGTCGTTGGGGCCCCTCGAGACCGAGGTTGTAGTAACACCGGCACTCGGCACAGCCGAACAAAGCTTCGATGTTCCCGAGGCCGTAACGGTAACCACTCGTGGGGAGATTAGTTCTCGCCCGCACCAGATCTTGCCCCAAGTGTTACGCGAAGAAGCCGGCGTCCTAGTCCAGCAGACCACCACAGCACAGGGTTCCCCTTTTATTCGAGGGTTTAGTGCGCAACGTATTGTTTATTTACTCGACGGTGTTCGCTTCAACACATCAACCTTTCGGACCGGTGCCACCCAATACCTAGGGTGGATCAACCCGACACTCGTTGAACGATTGGAGGTCGTGCGGGGACCGTCATCAGTACAGTACGGAAGCGATGCTATCGGGGGCACAATCAACGTCTTAAGCATGGCACCAACGCTCTCTTCGGTAGGCCGTCAAGTGACCGGTGTCGTAGAGGGCGTTTTTGGCTCAGCAGACCTGAGTGGCAGTAGCAATGCCACGGTTGTGGTTCAAGAGGACGCGTGGGCGGTCCGATTAGGCGGTGGCGGCCGGCGTGTGGGCGAGTTGCGGACAGGCCGAGGACGCGATTCGCATTCCGCCGTTACTCGGTTTCTCGGTCTACCTTCGAAGACGCTCTATAACAAATTACCAGACACTAACTTCTCACAGACCGGCGCCCATCTCGCAGCGACCTTTGACGCGGGCGATAATGCTTCACTCAACACATTCTTTCTCCATGAAGAACAATTCGGGGTCAGCCGACATGACCGAGGCCTAGGTGGCGACGGTCGATACCGGAGCGAATTTAAACCTCAGCGGCTCGATTTTGGCTACATCCGCTATCAGCAGGGACAAACGGGCTGGCTTGACGGATGGTCGGCGAGCCTCTCACTGAACCGGCAACAGGACGGCAGGCTTGAGCAGAGTCATCCCAATTCAAGAATTGAGCGACAGGAGGGTCGGGTCCTAGCCATCGGATATCAAGTGCGCGGAGCTCGGGTCATCGCAGACCGGCATGCTTTAGCTTTCGGTGGCGAGTTGTATGATGAATACATCGCGGCAGCCCGGACACTCCAAGATCCCTCAACTGAGCTGCTCACAACAGTTCGCCCGAGGATTCCCGATGGGACTCGTTACACGAGTAGCGGGCTCTTCCTGCAGACAGCATCCGAAATCGTACCAGGGCGCCTGACGTTCCGTGCCGGTATTCGCCACGGCTATTTTCTTTTTCGCACACGTTCAGCTCCAAAGTTTAACGTTCGCTCACAGCGCATTCCGGTTAACGCCCTGACGTTTCATTCCGGGACGGTGCTTGGCTTGACGGATACCATGAACGTAACATTTGCCGTCAGTCGCGGTTTTCGGGCTGCGAACGCGTTCGACTTGGGTTCGATTGGCATCAGCGGTAACGGTTTTGAAATAACCTCTGAGGTGGCCAGCGAACTCGGAGGCCTTCTCGGAGACAGTGATGGCGCTGATGCAGTGAGCACGGGTCTCCCTATCACCGGTCTCAAACCGGAATCTGCAATTAACGTCGAAGCGGCAATCAAACTGAGGACACCGCGATTCTCGGGCTCGCTGCACGTTTTCAATCTTGAGTTGCGCGACGTCCTTCAACGACGGACAGCCATCTTTCCTCTTCCTATCGTTGGCACAACCGTTGCTGGGTTCACGGTTATACGGCAAGATGCAGCCGGACGTGCTTTCATTAAAGATGATCCACGCCCAATTGTTTCTCGCGCAAACGGTGACCGCGCCCGGGTGGTCGGTATAGAAGCCGACGCCCAAATGCAGATGGCGCCGGGTTGGCTAGCTGCAGGATATTTCTCACTTGTCAACGGGCGAGAACTACACAATAGGCACCACCTCCGACGTATGCCGCCCCCATTCGGCGGGCTTCGCATCCGGTGGAAACCTGTCGAACAGAACTATTGGATCGAAATTACATCGAGCCTCGCATTCGCTCAGACCAGGCTTAGCCCAGGGGATGTCACCGATGCTCGGATTGGGGGTTGGCGCACGCGCGCTTCCATCGAAGAATTCTTTACTGGTGGTGCTACTAATTTTGGTCTGGTGCAAAACGGAAGATTGACGGCGACCGGTGAGACCCTAGAAGAGGTCCAAGCCCGGGTGCTTGGCGGCGCTGAGGGCATTCCACTGTTCGTCAAGACACCGGGTTTCCTGACTTTTGGGGCACGTGCAGCCTGGCAGGTCCACCCTCAGGTCGCTCTAACGGTAATCGCAGAAAATCTTACCGACCGTAACTATCGGTGGCACGGCTCTGGCGTGGACGCCCCAGGCTTCAACCTCCAGTTAAATACCCAATTCACGTTCTGATTTCAAGAACCCTTACAATTGAGACAATGAGAACAATTGTGGCCCCCATGTATGTGCCCGTACCAGCCGTTCGGAGACCAACCCGCCCAACCGTCTTCCGCCGACCGATACCCTTGACGCTTGCAAGATGCTGCCACGAACCGCACCGTCACTAATGCCTGAGCGTGACCCAAAACTCGTCTCGCTGGACCTCGCTCTAATAGGTTTCGGCAATGTTGGTCGGCGGTTCGTCAAACTACTCGAGGAACAACGCAAAGCCCTTCTACGTGATCATCACCTTGACTGTCGTGTCATTGGAATCACTACTGGTCGACACGGCACGGCGATGCGGCGCCAAGGACTCGACCTTCGCAGCGCGGTTAGGCTCGTTGAGTCTGGCGGCCAGCTCGACGTGCTACACGACGCCGGAGCTAAACCTGTTCCAACTGACACGCAATTGTTTATCGAACGGTTTGCAGACCTTTCAAACGACAACCCTCGAGTGGTGGTTGAAACCACCACACTCGACGTCTCCACGGGAGAGCCAGCAATCGGGCATGTCCGCGCTGCGATCAATTCTGGCGCCCATGTCATTACCACCAACAAGGGCCCCGCCGCCTTCGCGTATCATGCTCTCCGCGATGAAGCAAAAGCAGTAGGCGTCTCGTTTCTGCTGGAAGGAACAGTGCTTGACGGCATCCCAACTTTTAATTTGGTTCGTGACACCCTACCAACGGTCAGGATTACTGGCTTCCGAGGTGTGCTTAATTCGACCACGAACCACATCCTGACGGTAATGGAACAAGGAGGAAGCGCGGCCGAGGCATTGGCCGAAATGCAAGCTCAAGGCATTGCCGAGGCTGATGCCTCACTCGACGTCGAAGGATGGGACGCAGCGGCAAAAACCGCTGCATTGGCTAATGTGCTAATGGACGCCCGCCTGACACCGCGAGCCATTGCACGAACCGGACTCTTGGAACTAACTGAGAGCACCGTCCGAGAAGCTTTTCTCCACGGCAGGCGGTTTAAGTTGGTAGCGTCGGTCGCTAGGCACGAGGGTGTTGTCAGCGGAACCGTCGCACCGATAGAGCTAGACACTAATGATCCGCTAGCCCATCTTGACGGCCAAGCAAACGCGGTCGTGTTGATGACGGATCTTCTAGGTGAGATTGTGATAACTCAACGCGAAGGTGGACTGACACAGACAGCCTTCGGTTTATTGACTGACCTAGTGACGATTCGAAGAAGAATGTCCAAACTCAACCAACTCAATTAATATCCCAACTCGCAGAGCAGAATAATGGGTTCATCGCCGAAGTCCCACGCAGCAACTCCAGGTCCCCTCGACGGATTGACCGTCCTCGACCTCACACGTGTCCTTTCAGGTCCGTACTGCACGATGTTGTTAGCTGATATGGGGGCCCGGGTGATCAAGATTGAGCATCCTGAACGCGGGGATGACACGCGTGGGTGGGGACCACCCTTCGTTAGCGGTGAAAGCACTTACTTCCTAAGTGTGAACCGAAACAAGGAAAGCGTCACGCTCGATTTCAAGACCCCTAAAGGGCGGGAAGTGCTTGACGCTCTGATCGAGCGCGCCGACGTGCTCGTCGAGAACTTTCGTCCTGGCACACTTGATCGACTGGGGTTGGGCTACACCGATGTGAGGTCCCGGAATCCACGGCTGGTATATGTATCAATCTCTGGCTTCGGCCAAACAGGACCCCGGCGGCAGGAGCCTGGTTACGATGCAGCTATCCAGGCTGAGGGTGGCCTGATGAGCATCACCGGTGACGCCAACGGACCAGGCTACCGATTGGGTGTGGCGATCGCTGACATTACGGCCGGTATGTTTGCGGCTTACGGGACATCACTCGCCCTCTTTGCACGCCAGCGTAGCAATCAGGGACAACTCGTCGACGTTGGTATGCTCGACTCAGTGGCAGCACTCTTGACCTATCAGGCAGGTATTCATTTTGCCACTGACGGCATTCCAGAACGGCTGGGTAATCGTCATCCCACCGTTGTGCCCTACGAGACCTTCGAAGCTACCGACGGCGAGTTCGTCCTCGCCGTCGGTAACGATGCACTGTGGCGTAAGTTCTGCAGTGTGGCTGGACTCGAAGAAATCGTGGCGGACCCACGATTCGCAACCAATCGCGCCCGAGTGCAAGCCTACGACGAACTTCGACCGTTGCTAGAACGTGTACTACGGACGCGATCTCGGCAGACCTGGATTGAGAACTTGACAGCCGCTGGTGTCCCGTGCGGTGACGTTCGTAATATCGCTCAAGTCCTAGCCGACCCGCAACTCGCTGCACGAGAGATGGTGGTTGAACTCGAGCACATGGTCGCTGGCAAGATTCGCGTTCTGGGGATTCCCACCAAGCTCTCCGAAACACCAGGCACCATTAAGAACCCACCGCCGGCGCTCGGAGAACACACAGACAAGGTTCTCGAAGAGCTACTCGATATCGACCAGGCCGAGCGATCTCGACTCCGACGGTTGGGAGCCATCTGAAATTCTGGACAACCGCCGGACAAGTCTCATTCTGGCACTTCGTAAATCCGTACGAGTTCCACGAGTTTGTATCCCCGTGTCTGGTACGGTGGCACGATGCGTTCCGTACGGAGGTACTGCATCATTCCATCGTCAATATAGTCAGCCTCACCCACTGCTGATAATTCGGATAGCAACCGTCCCAAATCAGTGAGCGACATACATTTTCTTTCAACCATTACGGTCGTCGGCCAAAAGCCGAAACGCCTGACTCGAGTTTGAACTAACTGTGTACAAAACCCAACATAGATCTCGTTGCTAATCAACTGGTAACCAACATCAACCCTTGTCGATGGCGCGTCCTCGACACGGAGTAGTCCTATGCCGTCGATCGACGTCATAGCATCAATCAACGTCTGCGTGAACGTACCCTCACCCGACCATTCGGACGTTTCAATTTTGGTCATACAGCATCCATCAACCGTTCTTTCAATCCCAAATAAAGAGTCCTCAGCACACCGAGTAATCGATAGCTATAACGCAACGATGCTTTGCACGTGAAGGCAAGAAAAGCCTGGCGGAGGTGAAACCAGCGGGTTCACTGAACGTCGACAACCTCAATCGTACCCCGCATCATTGCACTGTGCGGGCTGCACTCGTAGACATAGTGACCAACCGCTTCGGGCACCTGGAAAACAAGGGAGTCGCGCTCACGGCCCCGGAGTCGAGGAGTTGCCACCTGCCATGCACCGATCACGAAATCATGTACGACGCCAGGCTGTTTATTCCACAGTACGAGTCTTACTGTCTCGCCGGCCTCCAAACGGATTCGTGGATTCGCTTCAGCATCGCCATCGACGTAGAACGCCATGTCCGACGCCACCACCACTATCTCACGAGGCCCGGGTAGCGACTCAGTTAGACGGGGCATAAATCCGGCCAGAGACAGCCCAGTCAGACCAAGAAACACAACTAAGACCGGCTTCCCGCCTATCCCTCGGAAACTTGCCATGGTCATCCCACCAGCATTCCCGTGGCGTACATGAGCACAAATCCAACACTAAGACCGCTTAGGGCGGGTGCGGTCGACATAAAACGCATCACCGGTCCGTCGGGTACTAGCTGCCGGACGATCTGTACGACGACCTGAGCAATCGCTCCGACTCCAATACCCAAAAATATTACTGCCCAAAGCGGCGAGTACACTAACCCGCCCAACCATGCCCCGACGATTGTCGGTGCACCGCCCACCACGCCAAGCTTGACCAGTTGGCCGATTTTGGCGCGGTCACGCGCTAGGGGAGCCACGATCGCCAGCCCTTCTGTAGTGTTATGCAGTGTAAAGCCAACGATAAGGAGGGTACCAAGTCCAGCTTCTCCCAGCGCGAACGCAGCGCCAATCGCTAGCCCTTCACCAAAGTTGTGCAGCCCGATGCCGATGGCTACCAACAGCGCCAAGGCCCATCCGCTTGTTGCCGTGGCTTGCCTCTTTCCGCGTAGCCATCCGCCAAGTAACTCAAGCCCTAAATAAGCACCAAACACGCCAAATCCGAACAGCATGACGCCTTGGTAGGACTCGGGTAGCACGAGAGCCATCTCCAGCCCTTCCTGTCCAGCATCCACCATGAGGAACAGTAGTAATCCAACGGTAAGCGAAAGCAGAAACGCCAGCCCAGTCCGACCAAGGCGGGCAACCAACGGAAACCACAGCAGCCCAATGGCTACCGGGATAACGCCGACATAGGTTCCAATCAGGGTAAACGCGAGAAAGTACCGTAGATCAGGCTGAGGGGTCTCTACTGCAACGGAAATTTCGTGGTCAAACGTCGCACCCGTTGAGGTAACCACACGCACGGTGTGCTGTTCACCTTCGACCCACGGATACGGAATCGTTAACCGAGCGCTCTGTAGATGACTCAGTATTGTGCCCACATCCGAAGTGAAAGCCCAATAAGCGTCATCGACTTGGATTTGACTGATCGTTACCGTGTCGGGTCCATCATTAAAAACACTGAGTGAAATCTCGTTCGGTCTCAATTTCGCAGCACTAAAGGATAGTTCCTCGACCGGCGGATGCTGACTGACGCCGATCGCATCACCTGGCCACGTTTGAATAATGACAACGAGCAGCACTCCGAGTAGTACCAATGGCGCCAGGGCAATCAAACAAAGGCGGCCTATCGGGTTTGGAATCTCAGCTGTCACGCCGATCCTCCTCGGCCAAGAAAAGCCCCATCCAGCCAAGCTCGGCAAACTCGCTCTGATGTGCATGGAACATAAACTTGCCGGGATAACGGAACTTTGTCTCGATAATCGCACGCTCCCCTTGACACAACATCAACGTGTCAGTTGTCTCAGTCGGTTTTAGCTGCGTACCTGTGCGCATAACGTCGAAGAACATGCCGTGCATATGAATACTGTTAATCAGATCGAACTCAGTCAGGTTCACAAGATAAATACGGACGAGTTGTCCTACCTTCACGCGGATTGGGTCATGCATATGATGATGAGCCACCGTGTTGACCGCGTACACCTCGTTCTCAGCATCGAAGTTGGTATCGAAGCCATTCATTACCATGACAAGCTCGTCCGCTGGTTCGCGGTGAACCATACCGTCCACTTCCTTTGGGTCGATGATGAACGTGCCGTACAGGCCTTTGTGGATGTGACGCCGCAATGGCGTGGCGTGACAGTGGTAAAGGTGTGTGCCGAACGGCTCAGCATCAAATTCGTACACGAAACGCTCACCGGGCCGCACCTCGTGCTCGGGCAAGGAACCGTCTACTTCAGGAGGATGCCAGCCGTGAAAGTGAATCGTGTGTGGGTGGGAACCCTGATTGAGAAAATTGACCCTAATCCGATCGCCTTCGGTTGCGCGAAGGGTCGGACCAGGCACCTGCCCGTTGTAGGTCCAAGCTGGAAAGAAGACCCCGGGGGCGATTTCAATTTCTCGGTCGACCGAGAACAATTCGTACTCTCGCAGCATCGTACCGTCTTCGCGAGGCGTCTCACGATAGAATCGCCGGCGTTCCACTTGGGATAGGTCGGAAAAGTTCCAGGTCCGGAGAAACACGCTAGGATCAAAGGATTCCGTTGAAACACGGCCAACGGCTCCCATTTGGTGAGAACGCTGGGGGAAATCGTCTCCGGCCTCCTGTGCACTGACCGAGCGTGAAGCAATGCGTGCCGTGCCCCCAGCAAAGGAGCCCAGACCTGCTACTTGAAGCCATGAACGACGTGACAATCGCTTCATCTGACCAAACTATCTAGAGAAAATGGAAAATCTTTCCACTCGGAATAAATATTTTGACATATCAAAATTAAAATGTCTATCGTTAGAAAGTGAGATTGCAAAACCGGAGAAATATTCCATGGCAACATCCAGCACAGTCGAGAACTACCTGAAGGCTATCTATCAGGCGCAGGCAGCGGCGGAGGACAAACAGGCACTTGTTCCGATGGGCCAACTCGCCTCTGCGCTCGGGGTCGTACCGGGAACCGCAACAACAATGGTCAAGACTCTGGTCAGGTCAGGGTTGGTCACTTACGAGCCATATTCAGGTGTCCGTCTGACTGACGCCGGCGAGCATCTAGCGGCCATGGTGCTCCGCCGTCATCGGTTAGTCGAATTGTTCCTCGTGCAGATCATGGGAATGAGCTGGGCCGAGGTTCACGAGGACGCCGAACAACTCGAACATGCAGTGTCCGACCGACTTATTGACCGGATCGACGAACTACTAGGTAGGCCGGCCGTTGACCCACACGGCGATCCAATTCCAGATCCAGAAGGCGTTGTGCCGAAGCATCTGCACAAGAACTTGTTAACCTGCCCCATCGACACTAGCCTGGTCGTGACCCGGGTCATGAATCAGGATGCCGATTTTCTTCGTTTTCTCGAACAGCACGACCTGAAACCGGGTCAAGTAATCAAAGTCATCGCACGGGACACGTCAGCCGACAGCGTAAGCATCTTGAGCATTGGGAACCACCAAGTGACTATCGGCACGCGGGCAGCATCAAAATTGCTAGTGGAAGTCTAACGGTTGAGGAAATCTATGCTTTGGTAGAAATTGCCTCGGGTTCATAGGTTGCCGACGAGGTGGGCGTCTCCCAGACCTTGACCCGGACTACCGGTAGCCCAGACTGCTGCACGTGCTCATAAATTAGGCGTGCTATCCGTTCAACCGTCGGATTGCTCTCAACTAGAAAAACCGGTTCGCCGAGTTCACGAAGCGGCTTAACAAGTGGATCATCGCTTCTCAGAATCATCTTGTGATCGATCTCTCGGTCAATCCAGCCCTTCACCAAACGCTTGACGTCGCTAAAATCACACACCATGCTTCGCTGGTCGAGTGCCGCTGTGCGGATCTCTATCTCGGCGACGGCGTTGTGACCGTGAGGATGCTTGCACACACCCTCGTAATCGAGTAAACGATGTCCATAACAGAAATCCACACGCTTAACGACAGAATACATAGAAGACCTCGATGAGTTTGATCCACTACATCCACGCACAATACGAAACAATGAACCAATAATGGTAGCGAAAGACTCAAAACTGGGTCAAGCCACAGCCGTTCTGTGTTCGGCTGGTCTCGACAGTGCGGTTCTTCTCGCTATCGAGTCTTCGGCCGGTGCCAAAAGAGTTCGACCAATTTACATCAGCGTGGGTTTTGCCTGGGAAACCGCGGAACTCGCGATGCTCAATCGATTAGTAGCTTCGCCGCCGTTTGTAGACATCGACGAAATCAGCAAGCTAAACGTTGACATGCACGATATCTACACAACCTCTCATTGGGCAGTACGTGGCGACCCGCCAGCATATGACACGCCAGATTCTGATGTGTATCTCGTAGGGCGAAATGCGATGCTACTGACCAAGGCATCCGTGTATTGTGCGCACCATGGTTTTGACCGAATCGTCCTGGGCACACTCGCCGGTAATCCATTTCCTGATGCCACGCCGGACTTCATGAATGCGATGGCGCAGGCGTTGTCTTTAGGACTGGCACATGGAATCACTATTGCCACGCCGCTCGCGGAGTACAGAAAATCAGAGGTTATCAAGCTCGGTGAAAAACTCGGAGTTCCGTTTGAACTCACGTTATCGTGTATGCGGCCAAAAGGAGACGAGCACTGCGGACTTTGCAGCAAGTGCCGCGAGCGACGGGACGCGTTCAGTGAAACTAGCATCTGCGACCCAACGAAATACGTTGCTAAGCCACCTTGCTAGAAAGAACCGTTGCTTATTATTCATCCCATCCTGGATGGACATCGAGCTTGCGGCCTTCGAGTGGAATCGTTGACATCGAAAGCACCTTACGCCGCTCGTTTTGCACTGGCCCACCAAAGATATTTCGATCAAGGTTTCGGAGGAGGTGCCTGAGTGTTCGCTGATCGGGCCAGGAAATCACGATCACTCCCTCGCTTTCAGAGGGAGGGAATTTCTTCTTCTCCAAAAAATCACGATCGAAAGTAATAAGTGTGCGAAGAAGACGATGTGCAACACGGTAGTGCTCTTGATCACTCGCGCGCCATAAATCGTCATGCTCGATAACAAAAAGGACGTCCCAACGTAGCCTTTCTCGCATAAAGGCAACGAGGCCAGCAGTTGCGTTAGCGTCAGCGTAGATTCTTGGTTGTTCGGTAATCGCCTGAAGACACGACTTGAACTCCGAGGACAGCGTTCCCATCATGAGCAGGCGTTCGCTGCACATGAGCAACTCGCCCGCACCCAAAACTCACTTAATTCCTGCATCACGCTTCGCAACCCGAGCCGCTTCTGCCTGCTGCTTTAAATTAGCAACCAACTCGTCACGTCGACGCATCAGTCCCTTACGGGGCCGATGACCGTGTTCAGAACCGATCACATACTCACAGAATAGTGGAAACGCTACGGTCGAGTCGCAGTAGGCCACTACGGTGTCGGGCAGGACACCTGGATTCACTTTACCCCAACTAACGGCCTCAGCCGGAGTGGCACCCGAGAGTCCGCCCCACACAACTTGATCAGTGGTGATCTGAATGAAGTAGTCGTTGCCACCTTTTGGAATGCCGTAAACTTCCCACAACGTCGGCTGGCCTTGTAGATAGAAGTTCTTAGGCGACCCACCGCCAAGAATGACACACCCATTTTGATGACCAGAGAGAACGATCGCACAAACTTCATTGACATCCCGATTCGGATCGATCATGAAGGAGCTGCCTTCAAGTAACGCATTTGAGGCAATGTTCATACCGATGGAACTGTCACCGGGTGAGGAGGTGTACACCGGTAGGTCTACTGCTGCTGCACACGCTACGACCGAATGCTCTTCGCACCCTGGAAACCTCTGAAGCAGATCCTGTCCTAGGCGATGATGAAACTCGGCACTCGACATCGGTCCCTGGAGCCGCTGCCGGACGAGAAAATCCCTGATATACGAATCTGTTTCAAGAAGAACTGAGGATGGAAATAGCACGTCGTAAATGCGGATGATCCCCTGTTCGTAAAGCTCGATATCATCAAGAAATGGCGAGCCTCGGTGCAGCGTAAAATTCATGGCGTAGTGCAGGTCGTGGTAGAGATTCGCCCCCGTACTGATGATGAAATCTACGAGACCTCGATTCATTAATTCAATTAGGCATCCACCAAGACCTGCTGGTGTTAACGCGCCGGCCACGGTCAATCCGATCGTCGTATCGCTCTCCGGCGCAAGCATCTTGTCCGTAAAAATGTGACAAGCTTCGGACAAACGGCCAGCGTTAAATGCTTGAAATCCATCATCGATCAGCCTGCGGATGTCGTCACTACCCTTGGGCCGGTAGTACCGAATTGCTGCTCCGTCGAGGTGGTTATGACCGTGAGAACCTGACGAACCAGGAGCACGATGAGGCATGGGGTTCCTCCGATACACGAGGACATCCACGGACCTTAACTCAGCCCGGGACCGACGAAACCGCCTAGGAAAGACGGCGGCCGGGTAAGCTTAACACCTCTTCTCCCGCCTGATTGACGCGATCTTTATTAAGTGCTGCGAGAGAATTGTTCTAAGTAGGAACTCCAGGCTAGGACAGCCTCTAGCATCGACGGTGACGCTAGATGGTGAGAGACCACATTCACTAACTCTGTGTAACTAAGGGTTGGAACCTCAAGGAAAAGGAATCATCCGGTCAGTCTTCGATCCGGCTAGGGTCAACCCAGTCGGCACGGCGTCCTGAGAATCCTACGACGAGTAAAGCAGCGCCAAGTGCACCCGTGAACAGCGCAAAACCATCTGTGAGCCACGACTCCCACTTAAAGTCGGCCAGACTGAGCACCACCGTAAGAAACACAAGCACTGCTCCAATCGAAGTCGCAATTCGACGGGCAAGTGTTAACCGTATTAACGTCCCCCGCATACGCCTGATGGCTGGCAATTTCATGCCTCAAACGTCTCGGACAAGAATGACACGATACCAAATGGATATTTCCCGTTGACGACAGGCAAGACCATTTGTGCCACGGCCTAAGGGACTAGCCTACTGACTGTCGTTACGAATCTCCCCAAGACCCATGGCGTGATAGCCAGCGTCTACAAACAGCACCTCACCCGTTACAGCGCGCCCTGCATCACTCAAGAGGAACATTGCCGCGTCTGCTACTTCACCAGCATCGATATTACGTCGAAGCGGCGCATGAGCACGGTAAACTGACAGGATATTGGAGAACCCCGAAATGCCGCTTGCGGCTAATGTCTTGATCGGCCCAGCAGAAATGGCATTGACGCGGATTTGCTGAGTGCCGAGTTCGCTCGACAGATATCGGACGCTGGCTTCAAGCGCGGCCTTCGCAACCCCCATTACGTTGTAATTTGGAAAAACCCGCTCGCTCCCAAGATAGGTAAGTGTGAGAAGGCTTCCGCTTCCTCTACGTGCCATCAACGGTGCAACCGCTCGCGCCAGAGCTACGAATGAATAGGCGCTGATATCAAGCGCAACCTGGAAATCCCCTCGGGTCGTTTCTAGGAACGGTTGAGTGATCGCCTCACGCGGGGCGAAGGCCACGCCGTGGACTAGAAAGTCCAGACCACCAAACTCCTGCTCTAAGCTGGCAGCTACTGCCTCGATTTGCTGGTCCTGAGTGACGTCACACTCCAGAACCAAGGGTGGTTGTGTCAGCGTCGCCGCGAGTTTGCTCACGTTTCGCTCGAGCCGCTCGTTGACATATGTCAACGCGAGCCGTGCGCCAGCCCGATCAGCCGCTTCTGCAATCGCCCAAGAAATAGATCGCTTGTTCGCGACACCAACAACTAGACCCTGTTTCCCGGAAAGATCGATCATGTCAAACATACCTCCAACAGACGCTAGCGAGCGTGCCCGCCTAACCTACCGTTTCGGCCGAGCAGTGGAGTTCTTTAAGACGACTTTTTTTCACGCCTGGCTGAGCGCGAAACGCGTGACTTGGAGCGCCCTGACGACCGCCCTCGACGACGGTTACCTGGCTCGGCTCGGTCCTGGAATCGATCCTGCTCACGAGACCGCTGCTCGAAGCCGTTACCATTCGTACGACCATCGTTGCTCAAGTGACGTTTTGCAGATGGACCCCTGCCGTTATCGCTACGCCCGTTCCCATTCCGCGTGTTCGACTGACGGACGGTAAATTCAGGAACACGCCGCTCCGGCACCTGTCCTTCAACACGTGGCAGTGTCGCACGAATTAAATGCCGGTGCACCGAACCAGCACTACGCTTCGATGTGGGCTCAGACACAAGTGGCGTCTTGTCAGTAGCAGACCCATGGAGCACGTTTGCTGGAGTTGAACCAGCTTCAGCTGTTACCTCGGTTTCACTGGAACGCACAGCATCTGTTGCAGGCAGCCTGGGTTTCCGAGGTCGGGGCATTTTTGCAGCCTTGTATTCATGCTCAGTATCGCACGTTGTACAGCGAGTCTGTTTGATTTCGTCAGACACCATAGCTACAACGGCGTGATCCGTGATGCGGCGCTCACGCGGACAATAATCATCCACGCTATCACCCAGCCGAAGCCGACGCTCTTGCATCAAAGCCTTACCAAAACCAAGGAATTCAAAAGGAGTACTCGTGCAGGCGAAGCGAGTCTAGCAGAAGAGCCCGCAAAAACGCAACCGCCCCGTAGCTAACCACCACCGCACTCTACCAGGCTATCAACCGTCAAGACTTTCGACCCGCGCATCTTCGAGCCAAGCGATTATATAAGACAGGGCATTTTCAACAGCAACTGGGTTTGTTGACTGGGCTGTCTGCCGTGTATTAACCGCTGCTTGAGCAGTGATCCGAATCTGGATGTCGTCCCCGAACAAATCGCTAAAAGCCTTCCACTCGGTCATCGATAGCGATTCAAAGTCGCGACCGGATGTCAGCAAGTCACGAACCATTCCACCGACCAGGGTATGTGCATCCCGAAACGCCATTCCGCACGAGACCAGATAATCAGCCACCTCGGTGGCAAGTAACAGCCCAGACGCAGCTGACTCAGTGCGAGTACCTAATACCACGAGCGTTCGCGCGACGGTGGTCACGGCTGCCGTCGAAGCCAACACGGTATCCTCTGCGTCAAACAGCGCCTCCTTGTCCTCCTGCAGATCCTTGTTATATCCACTGGGCAAACCCTTCATGCTCGCCAGCCATCCAGCCGACCTTCCGATCACCCGCCCGCTCTTTCCACGGACTAGCTCAAGCGGGTCGGGGTTCTTCTTCTGAGGCATGAGACTGCTGCCCGTGGTAACCGAGTCGGAAAGCTCAAAGAATCCAAACTCCTCGCTACTGAAAACAATGACGTCCTCACTAAACCGACTTAAATGAATCATCGTTAACGCACACGCATGCAAGAAATCAGCAACGAAATCACGGTCGGCAGTGGCGTCAAGACTATTGGCTACAACCTTGGAAAATCCTAAGCGTGACGCCAGAGCCTCAGTGTCAATAGGATAACTTGAACCAGTAACAGCGCCAGAACCAAGTGGCATGGCATCGGCCTGGTCGCGCACGTTGTCGAATCGTGCGTAGTCACGACGGAAACCTTCGGCATGGGCAAGAAAGAAATGTGCAACGAGCATCGGTTGTGCGCGACGTAGATGCGTGTAGGCTGGCATGAGTGTCCCATTTGCAGATGCCGCCTGCTCCGCAAGAACAGAGACTAAACCAAGTAGACTACGCTGAATCTCTCGGGTTCTGCGACGAACATAAAGCCGAAGGTCGAGTGCTACCTGATCGTTGCGCGACCGCCCGGTGTGTAACCGTTTACCAGCTTCCCCCACACGGTCGACGAGCTTACGCTCAACAAAGGCATGCACGTCCTCATCGGGACCAGAAATGAAGGCGGGATCTAGCTGACCCTCCTTGAGCATGTCCTGTAACGCAGTGGAAACTGCTTCCGACTCATCGGCGGTCAGGACACCCACGGCCTTGAGCGCCTCGGCCCAAGCGAGACTCCCGTTGACATCGTCTTCAAATAGCCGACGGTCAAAGACGAATGAAGACTGAAACCTGAAGACATCGGCGTCCGGAGCGTCGGCAAAACGCCCTGACCAGAGATGCTTAGTCATGTGATTGTGGCTGAGTCAGGCATCGCCCTTCTTAACTTTGGATTTCATCGAAACGTTCGGTCGCAGTGCGGCTGGCCCCTTTCGTGCCGCCGTCTCAACCGGCAATCCAAAAATTTTGATAAAGCCCTCTGCAGCAGTGTGGTCAAACTGATCTTCATCGTCGTAAGTCGCCAGGGCGTGATCGTACAGGGCGTAAGGTGATTGACGGCCTACCACCCTACAATCACCTTTGAACAACTTGAGCCGGATTGTGCCTGTCACACGCGGCTGGACATACGCGACCAAGGCGTCGATCGCTTCGCGCGTTGGCGTAAACCACAGTCCATCGTAGACGAGGTCAGCGTAAGTACAAGCTAGATGACGCTTCACTCTATCAAGATCACGAGGAATGACCATCATTTCTAACTCGTGATGTGCCATGTGCAAAACAATGGCAGCGGGCGCCTCATAGATCTCTCGCGATTTGATACCGACGAGACGATTCTCCAGCATATCTATCCGACCTACCCCATGGGATCCGGCAATTGTGTTCAAACTATGGATAAGCTCGACGAGCGGCATCCCGACACCATTCACCGAAGTTGGTACACCGTCAGTGAACTGAATTTCAACGTAGGCTGGCGTATTTGGACATTCCCCCGACGGACGGGTGAGGGTGTAAATATCCTCCGGTGGTTCTGTCCAGGGATCCTCGAGCACGCCGCACTCAATCGACCGCCCCCAAAGATTCGAATCGGTGCTGTAAGGACTGTCAACCGTTGCAGGTACAGGAATGCCCCGTTTCTTGGCGTAGGCAATTTCTTCGGGCCGACTCATTCCCCAGACACGGGCGGGTGCAATCACTTGGATCGAGGGATTTAAGGCACGAGCTGAAACATCAATCCTGACCTGATCGTTACCTTTACCGGTGCAACCGTGCGCGATCGCTCCGGCATTCTCGCTCTCCGCGACCTCGATGAGACACTTCGCGATTAAGGGTCGTCCCAGTGACGTCGCCATAGGATATCGTCCCTCGTAAAGTGCTCCAGCCTGAAGAGCCGGGAGTAGATATTTATGGACAAACTCTTCACGCACGTCGATCACAAGCGCACGGACCGCCCCGACTGCTAACGCGCGCTCACGTACGTCGTCTAGCTCTTTGCCTTGACCCATGTCGAGCGTTACAGCAATGATCTCTGCATCATGGCGCTCGGCTAACCACGGAATCGCGACTGAGGTGTCGAGACCACCTGAATATGCAAGCACGATTCTCTCTGTCACTTCATCTCCTTCCGACCTCAAGCCTTGGCCCAGGTCTCAAATCGCTTAACTATTTCAGCCGCGGCTCGGCGGTGACGGGCGATCACCAATATCGTGTCGTCACCTCCAACGGTACCCACCACCTCATCGTAAGTAGCCCGATCAATCGCTAATGCCAACAGCTGTGCCTCACCTGGGTCAGTCTTAAGGACGATCAGCTGCTCGACCCGTTCAACACGCTTCAAATAATCAGCTACGGCGCGCTGTGCATCGGCGCGTGGACCCATGGTCTGCATCTGCACCACATCAGCTCGCTGATAGGCACCGTCCGCCGCGCGCTTGACAAGTCCGAGCTCCTTAATATCACGTGAAAGTGTGGCCTGAGTAGCATCGAATCCCCGTAGCTTGAGACGTTTTCTCAGAAGTTCTTGACTGTGAATGGCCTCACTAGTCACGAGTTCAACGATTGCTGCTTGGCGAAATGGCTTCATAGCTATTCGTTAACAAGAAACAAAAATATGCTGCTTTTATTGACCGTAACGACTACAATTTGGTATACATATACACTTGAATGTATAAATATACATCACTTGGATGAATATGCAAAGAGTTCTGGTTGGGCTGGCTGGCGCCACCGGCTACGTGGGTCAAGAGTTGCTCGCACTTCTGGCTGGACACCCGCGCGTGACCCTGACAACTGCGATGTCCTCTGGAACGGGACAAACATCATTGCCCAAGATGGCGCGCATTTGGGACGGTGAAATCGTCCCCCTTTCGGTCGATCAGCTTGCCGAAAAGACAAACGCCGCCTTTCTAGCGCTGCCCGATCCGGTCACCGCTGAAGTTGTACCTGCATTAGTTGAGCGCGGGGTACGAGTATTCGACCTCTCCGGTACGTTTCGTCTACGTAATTCTGAACAGCGCGCCAAGTGGTATCCGGCAGCATCAGATACCGTGGCTGACACAGCGGTATATGGTTTACCGGAACATTGTGGAAATGCGCTCCGTGATGCGACGCTCATCGCATGTCCTGGTTGTTACCCGACAGCGGCTCTTTTAGCACTCCGCCCACTGATCACAGCTGATTTATTGGCTGACGATCTCGTCGTTGATGCAAAATCTGGACTTTCTGGCGCCGGCAAAACACCGAGTGAACGAACCCATTTCTCAGAATGCCACGGTAACGTTGCGAGTTATGGCATTTTTTCACACCGCCACGCCGCCGAGATTGAACAGGAACTACAGAAGACAGTCACCTTCGTACCCCATCTGGTCCCGTTGGACCGGGGCATTCTGGAAACGATCTACGGTCGGTTGAGGCCAGGACTGGGCGCCGATGAGGTTGGTCTGGCACTCCACGAAGCATATCGTGAGAGCCCTTTCGTCCGACTTCGCGGCACGAATTTACCGGAAATCAAGGATGTTGCCCACACCAACTTCTGTGACATTGGATGGTCAGTCTCCGACGACGGCCGACTGGTCCTTGTAGCCTGTTTGGACAACCTAGTTAAGGGTGCAGCTGGCCAGGCCGTGCAGGCTTTCAATCTCGCGTTCGGCTTCGACGAGCGCGATGGGTTGCTTTAACCGAGGTTACGGTGTCCAAGTCCCTTTCAGGTGTCGACGTGGGACCGGTCGTGCTGAAGCTTGGTGGAGAGCTGATCGACACAAGCGAAGGGCTGGATGGCATAGCCACTCTGATCGCCCAAGCGACGGCTCAACGCCCGGTCGTCGTTATACACGGTGGTGGTCGCGAAATCGACACCGAGCTTGCGCGGGCGGGCCTTGATAAACGGGTGGTGGATGGTTTACGCATTACGGACCAAGCAACGCTCGATGTCGTTGTTGGTGTGTTGGCCGGCCGGGTCAACACCCGGCTCGTGGCAGCAGTTACCCGAGCCGGCGCTCCTGCCGTCGGGTTAACCGGAGCAGATGACCGAATCGGTCTTTGCCGCCGCGCGAGTCCATACCGCGCGCTTGATGGGAGCACCGCAGACCTTGGCTTGGTGGGCCAGCCACTGCCAACGGAGGCTCCACGATTGCTGGACCGATTGCGACGAGCGGGTTACACGCCAATCGTGGCGTGCATTGGCGTCACTCAAGATGGACAGTTACTTAACGTGAACGCCGACATGCTCGCTGCTCAACTAGCGGTGAACCTGGAGGTCAGCCGGCTCATCATTTTGGGTGCGACAGCTGGTGTTTTGGATAGTAATGGCCACTCATTGACAAGGCTTGACGATGCCGACGTTGAACAACTTGTGGCGAGCGGTGACATCACCGCCGGGATGGTGGCTAAACTTGACGCATGCCGGCTGGCAAGCCGGAACGGTGTCGATAGCGTCATCATTGCTGACGGTCGGCGAGCCAACGACCTCGACCTCTTACCGGGAACGGTGATTACCGCGGGTGGGGGGTCCACGAATCCGCAAGCGCCTGCCGTGACTGAGAATACGAACAAGAAGGGGGACGGGTCGTGACGAATAGAGACGTCCTCAACACTGAAGCGACTCACATTTTACAAACTTATAAACGCACGCCGATTGTGTTCTCACGAGGTCGCGGTATCCATCTGTATGATGATGAAGGTCAGGAATACACCGATTTGGTGTCCGGTATCGGAGTAGCCTCACTGGGACACGCACATCCAAGGCTTGCTGCCGCTATCGACGAACAAGCTAGGGCGCTGCTCCATACATCGAACCTCTACTACCATCCACTTCAGGGACAGCTGGCAGCACGGTTGACCGAACTCTCGGGACTCCCTCGATCATTCTTCTGCAACAGTGGTAGTGAGGCGGTAGAAGCGTGCCTTAAGTTCGCGCGCCGCTACTGGCACACCGAAGGTGATGTGTCGCGGACCGAGGTCGTAGCACTTGAGAACTCGTTCCACGGACGAACACTCGGTGCACTGTCAACTACGTGGGAGAAAAATTACCGAAGGCCGTTCGAGCCCCTCGTGCCAGGTGTTAGGTTCGTACCCAGAGAGGCCACTGCGCTGACCGAGGCAATCTCGACCAATACCCAAGTTGTCATAGTCGAACCACTTCAGGGTGAAGGAGGTGTCCGGCCGCTCTCGAAGAACATCGCTCGTACCATACAGAAAGCCTGCGATGACACCGGCGCACTGCTCATTACCGACGAGGTGCAGTGCGGTCTTGGCCGAACCGGCCGGCCCTTTTACTTCCAGGCGTTAGATCTCCGGCCTGATCTAATCTCGGTCGGGAAGGCACTCGGAGCTGGCGTTCCTATTGGGGCAGCGCTCGTGGGAGAGCGCGTTGCAGCAGCAGTCGCCTACGGCGATCACGGGAGTACTTACGGAGGAAACCTCCTAGCTTGCCGAGCCGCTCTCGTTTTCCTTGAAGAGTTGATGGACCGAGGTTTACTCGGGCACATTGTAAAGATCGGTGCTCTCGCCCACCAGCAGTTACAAGAGCTAGCTAACCGGCACACCTCTATCATCGACATTCGTGGTGAGGGCATGATGTGGGGTATCGAGGTTGACGGCGATACTGATGCAACCGCTATTGTGACGGCCGCACTCAAACGCTGCCTCCTCATAAATCGGACTGCGGGAAGCGTCATTCGCCTGCTGCCGCCACTCACGATTACCGAAGATGAACTTTCTACGGCGCTCGCTACTCTTGAAGCGGCGTTCGCCGAGGCCGAAGCTAGGACGTCATGATCGAAACGACGACCCTTCACACAACTCTGTAATGGATACCAATGATTGGATTACAGGTGGGGTCACTGCACCAGCCGGATTCCGCGCGGCTGGCGTTGCCTGTGGCATTAAACCCGTTGGCTTGGACGTTGCAATCGTCGACGCCGGAATCCCAACGTCCGCCGCAGCGGTTTTCACAACGAATCTCGTGACAGCAGCCCCCGTTCTAGTTTCCAAATCACATCTTAGAACCAGTAGTGGCAGGGCCCGCGCAGTCATCATCAACAGTGGCTGTGCGAACGCGTGTACCGGCGAAGAGGGGCTGGCGGTTGCTCAGTCGATGGCCAACGCGGGCGCGGAGTGCTTGGGGTGCGATCCGGTGGAGGTTCTCATCGCGTCCACAGGAGTGATCGGCGTCAACCTTGATGGCCGTCGGGTCGTTCACGGAATCGCAAACGCAACGACAGCACTTAGCCGGGAGGGTCATGACGATGCTGCTCGGGCCATTTTGACGACGGACATCGGCCCTAAGGAATCGGCCATACGGGTAGAGCTGGACACCGGTGAGTTTCGTGTCGGTGGTATGACGAAAGGTGCCGGCATGATCGAACCAAATATGGCGACTATGCTGGCCGTATTAACAACAGATGTCCGAATCACCGCTCCGGACCTGCAAAAAGCACTGACTGCCGCGGTCGCAGACACTTTTAACGCCATCACCGTGGATGGTGAATGTTCGACCAATGACTCCGTCTTCGCACTCGCGAGTGGTGCTGGCAACATTGAGATTGACAAAGATTCTTTTCCCATATTTGTGGACACGCTGAAAGCTGTGGCTCGACAGCTCGCCGTGGCAATCGTCCGGGGTGCCGAGGGCGCCAATAAATTAGTCACCATTCGGGCACACGGTGCGCGAACACCTGACGAGGCTAGACGTGCCGCGAAGACACTCGCCAACTCATTACTAGTTAAAACAGCATTACATGGCGGTGATCCGAACTGGGGACGTCTCGTCGCTGCAGCAGGGCGAGCGGGGGTTGCTTTCGATCCAGCGCGTGCCACAGTACAGATCGGCGACACTGTCCTTTTCGAACATGGTCATCCATTCGACGAGGCTGCGCCCACAGCGGCCGCATACTTACGCGGGGCGGATATCAAGATTCAGGTTGGCCTCGGGGCTGGAACGTGCGAAGCAACTGTATGGACCTGCGATCTCAGTGCTGAGTACGTACGAATTAATTCAGAATACCGGACGTGATTATTCGACGATGAAGAAAGATTTTCTCTCGATTCTTGACCTGACCACTGCCGACTTGGAACGTTGCCTTGACGTAGCCGCAGAACTCAAGCGGAGGCGCGCGGAGGGGCAGGGCGCGCCTACGGCAAGCCTGCTGGCGGGCCAGCATGTCGCGTTATTGTTCGACAAGCCCTCACTCCGTACCCGCGCAACATTCGAGATCGCGGTGCGTGAGTTAGGCGGAGAAATTATCAATCCCACCGTCGACGAAACGTTGGGCAAGCGCGAGACTATGGCCGACGTGGCAAGAAATCTCGAGCGGTGGGTAGCCGCGGCAATCATCAGAACTTTTAAGCAGGAACGCCTCGTAGAAGCCGCCCGCGCAACAACTCAGCTTCACATCATCAACGCGCTCAGTGATACTGAGCATCCCTGCCAAGCACTTGCTGACATGATGACCCTACGCGAGCACTGGGGCACTCTGTCTGGGCGGGTCTTGACCTTTGTCGGCGATGGCAACAACGTCGCAACTTCAGTAATGCAAGCCAGCGCCATGCTCGGCATACAGATCCGAGTCGCATCACCAGATGGGTATGGTTTATCTAATCGCGTCGTTGATGAGGCCATCGGCCGTAACGCCTCAGCCTCGGTCGAGCAATTTATCGACCCACACAAGGCAGTCTCCGGCGCCGACGCAGTCTACACTGATGCTTGGACGTCGATGGGCCAGGAAAATGAATCTCGTTTACGGCAAAACACATTTTTACCCTACCAAGCGAACGCTGAACTGATGGCCAAGGCGAAGCCAGGCGCGCTTTTTCTCCATTGCCTGCCAGCGCATCGCGGCGAGGAAGTCACAGACGAGGTCATCGAGGCGCCAACGTCGGTGGTTTTTGACCAGGCTGAGAATCGGCTCCATACTGAAAAGGCCCTCCTCGCTATGCTCTTGGCCGGGTAATCCTCGACTGCGAACCCTCACACGTTACAGGCATCCGGAAAGGTGGGCTGGGATATACTCACCCTTCGGAAGGACACCCTAAACGATGCTTGAAACGATTGAACAATCCAACACCTGGTTAAACGGCTATGTGTGGGGCACGCCTATGCTCATCCTTCTAATGGGCACGGGCGCAGTGTTGACGGTTTTAACAAGAGCCGTCCAGTTCAGGTATTTGGGCTTCGCGCTTAAAGAGGTGCTGGGAAAACTCACGGAGCGGACTTCGGGAACCGGTGACGTAAGTCCGTTCCAAGCGGTGTCCACCGCATTGGCATCGACCGTCGGTACTGGCAACATCGCGGGCGTAGCTACCGCTCTGACATTGGGCGGTCCCGGTGCACTGTTTTGGCTCTGGCTGTCCGGTCTACTTGGTATGTGCACGAAGTTCGCAGAGATTGTAATCGCGTTGCACTATCGGGAGCCTGATGCCACTGGCACCATGCGTGGCGGCGCCATGTATACACTGCGTAAAGGACTCAAGGTGCCATGGCTAGGTGGAATCTTTGCGCTGCTCACTTCAATGGCTGCGTTCGGTATTGGCAATATGGTGCAGGCGAACTCGGTGGCCGACAGTCTGCGATCTGGCTTTGGTGTCGATGAGAGGATTACCGGTATCGTCCTCATGACACTTACAGGAGCAGTTATCCTTGGTGGAATCAAGCGAATCGGCCAAGTAACACAGGTACTTGTCCCATTCATGAGCCTGCTCTACCTCGGCGGCGGTTTAGTTATCCTTCTGCTCCACTATGCCGACCTCCCTAGTGCGGTCGCACTCGTTTTTGAGAGCGCGTTCAATGGCGCAGCCGCGACTGGTGGTTTTGCCGGTGCGACCGTGCGCGCCGGGATGCGGGCTGGTATTGCACGCGGACTTTTCTCTAACGAGGCGGGCCTAGGTAGCGCTCCAATGGTGCACGCGGCCGCTAAGACTGACCACCCTGTGAGACAAGGACTTTACGGTATCTTCGAGGTATTCGTTGATACGGTCCTCGTTTGCACCATTACCGGGCTGGCCATTCTGGTTACCGACACCTGGCAGATCGAGGGCTTGACTGGCGCTGCACTTTCGGGCGAGGCGTTTCGCTCTGGGTTACCGGGCATCTTCGGCAACATCATTGTTACCAGTAGCATCATGCTGTTTGCATTCTCGACAGTGATTGGATGGAGCTACTACGGCGAAACTGGCATCGTCTATCTGTTCGGCACCAAGGTCGCCCTACCTTATCGGATTCTCTGGCTAGTCTTTATTTATCTGGGAGCAACCGGTTCACTAGAGCTCATTTGGAGTGTCGCCGACACACTGAACGGCCTCATGGCTATTCCGAACCTGGTATCAGTGCTGTTCTCAATTCCGATACTGCTAAGACTTAAGAAGGAATTCTTTAAAGCCTGACTCGACCAAGGTTTACCAAAGCGCCATTAGCGGACTTCAGTCGGCCGGTTGAACGTCATCGCGTTGCCGCTCGGAAAGTTCAGCTGTAGCCGATTACCGTTGCGTACCACTTGACACGGTTCCTCAGGTGCGCTGGTATCCGGCCCGCGCGCCACCATCCGTAGTTCGCTCGCCGGCAGCCCTAGCATCGCCTCACCAGCCGCCAGGTGGTATCGGTGTGTAAGTACCAACCGATCACCAGTCAAAGTGAACGTACCACCTTCTCCTGAACCACGTCTCGTGACCCCGGACTCGTCGAGAACGAAAAACAGTACGGTCCAGTCGTTTTCCGTAAAGAAGATCTTGCCAACTACCGGATGCTCAGTGCCATCCATGAGGATGTAGTTCTCGGCTTGCCAAACACCCGCTAGATCGACGTCATCACCAGAATCAATCTGATGCTGAGCGACTGTCGGATGCGAGGTTAGCGCGACTATGGTTAATATCCGCACAACCCACTGAAACTGCCACCTAGATTTTCTCAGTCGTCGTCTTGTCGGCATCCCAGAACTCCTCAAGCGGTACACCCAAACCGCCGGCCAGTCGGTTTACAAATGCGTAGTAGCCAGTCACTAAGTTGACGTCCAACACCGCACGGTCACTAAACCCAGAAGCTTGCAGACGCTCAACATCAGCCTTCCGGACCGCCCAAGGCTCGCGTGTTAGTGCAACTGAATAGTCGAGCATAGCGCGATCAGCTCGGGACAAGTCAGCTGCTCGATAGTCGTCAGTTAGCTGTTCGACCAAGCTGTCGTCATGCATGAGTCGACGCAGACCCGCTGCGTGATGGCGAATTCAATAATGGCACCCATTTTCGGATGAGACCACGACAGCAATCATCTCCCGTTGAATCCTGGTAAGCGGTGATGAACCTAACATCATCAGTTTGTAGAACTCATAATGCACCTGTAGTGAAGCAGGGTGAAGGCTATGAATTTTTAAGATGTTGTCGACGTGACCACGTGGATCCCGTAACTTGTTATAGAGCTCACGAAGCGCTGGCTCGAGGGCAGGCGTGTCCTCGTCGTGCATTTCAATCCAAGGGCCGGACGAACTCTCGGTCATATCGGCAGACGGTACGTGATCATGCCAGTGTAACGCAAGGATTCACACTGAACTCGCATCAGTGCCTCAGCACACTACCGGAACACATCAAAGAAGTGACTGTACTTCAGGGTAAGGCTGCGTCCTGCTGCTTCTGGAGTAACACTACCGAGACCATGCGTATCGTTATACACAAGAAACAACCCAGTATTGGCCTGTCCAAGAATTCCAAGGCGTAGGTTGCTCGACCACAAATCAGCTTTGTCGTTGTACTGGAGCAGACCCTGGATAAACACGCGAGGAGTGAACGAGTATGAGGTGCGGGCAATCATGAGATTCGTCACAAACTTGCCGCCGGGTAGATCATAGGCGTTCCGACTGAGACTGAATTCGGTATTAAATGAGTCGCCTACCCGATAGCGGACCGACGGCCGGATCGTGACCCGTTCACCACCAAAAGCGCCTCCCGCCCATGAATACAGCTGCCCGCTCAACGATGAACCTTGGTTCGTCATAACGACCAGCTGTATTTCTTGGTGATTGTATGTTCCGGGTGGAATCACGACACTAGGCATGATGTTAAAGGCTTCCGTGACACCCTCAGTCGTGAGGTTGACACCGCTGTGTATTTCAGTCCCGTTCTTGAACTCCCAATGATTATCGATGTGCGTACGACTACTCTCTAGGAATCCGTTGAAGTCCCAAAAGAAATACGAACTCACATGCGGTCGAAGTTCGTGTAGATTGAACGGTGCGTCTGGGCCGAGCCGAAAAGTGTAATTCACACGGGTGTTCAGGTTGCGATAGTCCGAGCGTCTGAGAAACCCAACCTCAGGATTAAAGTTCTTTCCGACCTCGCTATAACTGTAGTCGTGCTCCCACGCCTGCGAGTTGTATGCATATCTCACGCTATAAGCATGATTGAGCCCAACTAGTCCTGGCGTTTCTGTGCGCGCCGCGAAACCATTAACGGTTGCGTTCTGCCCGATCCCCCATCGACCGTCAATCCCAAACGTTCTGTTGTAATCGTCCGATTTGGCTAGGTCGCCAGAAGCCTGGCGGCTGACCAGAATGGCTCCGATATTCGACCGGTTGGGCAGGTCCTTGCGAACTCGCGCTACCGTGAAGTTGTTCGATGGTACGACACCAGAAACTTCTTCGGTCTGCATACTGAGCAGCCCGACATTCACGTTCCCACCCACCTGACCTGACAGTCGTGCACCACCAAGAATAGGGAGCGCCATCCCGTTCGGACCGATACCGATTCGACGACTAAAAAACAACTCTGTCGATCCGGCGTTGCCAACTCCGAACAGCCCCGCATTCTCTAAAAAGAATGGACGTTTTTCAGGAAAGAACAGGTTGAATCGGTCTAGATTGATCTGTTGGTCGTCCACTTCCACTTGTGCGAAGTCGGTGTTATAGGTCGCATCTAGCGTTAGACTTGGAGTAACGCTGTATTTCACATCGATCCCGAGGTCGCCAACTATTGGCGTGCCGTTGGTAGCACCAGCCGAGCGTGCGGCGTCGCCAAGCAAGTAGGGCACAATGTTCAAATTTCGTTGGGGCGGCACCTGCAGCTGGGTCAACCTACCAGCCATAGACAGACGGTAAAGATTGTACTGGCGAGGTAAGGGCGACCAGAACACTCTCTCGTTTCGCTTTCTTATGTTACGTTGAAAGTTTAGTCCCCAGATCTGAAGCGTCTCCTGCGGGTATCGTAGTGTTCGGAATGGAATCGCAAATTCGGCACTCCAACCGAAGTCAGTGACCTGAGTACGAACTTCCCATGAACCGTCCCAGTTGATGTTAAGGCCCTGCCCCGAACCTTGCTGCTGCCGACCGCCGCCGCCGCCGCTTCCGCCCCCAAACCTTCCAGTGCCCTGACCTTCGTTTGTAACTTGACCGTCGTACTCGAGACCGGAAGGATTGGTGCCAAATACAAAACCGTTCTGCTGATCAAGGTAGGTATCAAGAATGATTTGAAAGCTATCGGTCTCACTGAGCGGCGAATCCCGACGACTATCCGAAACAATGATCGTCGACGGATCACTGTCGTAACAGATCACTCCAAAAAATAGCGTGTCGTTGGAATAGGCGATGCGGACTTCAGTGCGTTCAGATGCTGGTGCACCTTCTTCTGGCGTAGTTTGGGTAAATCCGGTGACCGGCGCGATGCCAAGCCAAATTGGATCTTCGAGGACCTGGCCATCGATCACCGGTCCATCGTCAATCGATTTGGCAATTGCATCGGACAAAGCCTCCTTCCCGTTGCCATTGCCACCCTCAAATGGTTGTGCTGCAACCGATACTTCTAAGCCTATTCCCGTGACCACTACGAACAAAACCGCCGCCAACCGTTCCATCGCCGTCTTCAACTCCCTTTTTCGTCCTTGTCCACGCCCTGCCCACGAACACTTCTCCTTGCCGACACACTCTCCCACGCGCACTGCCAAGAGCCGATCGTTCTATGTTAATTGATATCGACCGACCCAGGAATCTGCAAGTTGAGACTTAGGGGAGTGGTGGTGTCGACGATGGTGGTCGTCGATGCTTCGTACCCTGTTCGAAGGCGTAAGCGAATTCGATAAGTTTCGGCTCGGTAAATCGGCGGCTAAGCATTTCCAATCCCACCGGCATGTCGTCAGAAGTGAACCCAGCAGGCACTGTAATCGCTGGGAGACCGGATTGCGCACTCAATCGGCAGTTATCCCCGCCCTGCCGCTCACCGATGCGCGCCGCCTGTTGGCGCAGCGTAGGATAGATCAGTGCATCGATCTCAAATTCGTCCATAGCGGTAAACACGGCGAGACGCAGGACTTCCCTCCGACCTAGCGCCTCCCGATATTCATCAGTGTCAAGCGACGCAACGGCGTTCGACTGTTCAAGCCGTTCGCGAACGGATGGATGATGGAGTTGATCGGCGAGGATTTGCGTCAGTGAACTGACTGGCGAGTCAGGGATTGCTGCGAGATAGGCCTCAAGGTCAAACTTGAATTCGTGACTTAACACCACATAGGTGTCAAGAAGATCGGACAGACCATCAATATCTACCTCAACCACCGTCGCACCCAGTCGCTCCAGGTCGATGACGGCCGAGGCAATGACATCCGCTACGGTTTGGTCCTCGGACTCCTGTGCAACAAGCGTCGTTAATAACCCAAGCCGGGCACCGTCTAGGCCATCAGCGTTGAGTGAGGAGGTGTAGGTGGAGGGGATCTGGCTGTCAGCATCAAGGGTGGTCAAATCGGCAGGGTCAGTTCCCACAGTTGCATCCAGCATAACGGCAAGGTCGGTAACAGTACGCGTGAGGGGACCAGCGATATCTTGGGTGTGCGAGAGGGGAACAATGCCATCGCGACTCGATAGACCCTCGGTCCCTCGAAGTCCAACAAGATTGTTATGCATCGATGGAATACGAATGGACCCACAGGTATCACTGCCCATGCCCGCCGCTGAGAAGCTTGCGGCTATGGCCGCTCCCGTGCCACCGCTCGAACCACCTGGATTTCGCGACGTGTCGTATGGATTCCGGGTTTGTCCCCCAAGTGAACTGACAGTCGTGATTCCACGCGCGAACTCATGGAGATTGGTCTTGCCCAGAATCACCGCCCCGGCCTCCCGCAATCGACGCACCTGGAAAGCATCGTCGGGTGGCCTCACGCTGGCCATTGCAATCGAGCCGTTCGTTGTCGGTAGGCCCGCCATGTCGTAGTTGTCCTTGATTAATACCGGAATGCCGTGGAGGGGGCTACGAGTGCCAGAGACCCGCCGCTCTTCGTCGAGCGCACGTGCTGTCTCGGCGGCTTCAGGATTTAGAACAATGATGCTGTTGATCACTGGACCACGTTGGTCGTATGCCTCAATTCGCGCCAGATACATTTCGACGAGTTTCTCTGACGTCACGGCCCCGGTCTCCATTGCCACCTGGAGCTCCTCAATCGACTTCTCGGTGACATCGAACAACTCCACCGGCGGATTCTCTGAACATCCTGTCCCACCGAGCAGGAGAAGCCAGACTACGAGCAGCAGCCTAAACAGCGGAAACATATGGGGTAGTCGTACCGTCATAGTGGTGCCTACGGGGCCTTGATGCTAGCACGAAATACCCTAGAATCATGGTGTTGCAGGAGCGCGCCCATTCCTTTAACCAAGCAAGAATGCATACGTAGGACCAGAAGAGCCTCACAGTAAGCCAACTATCCCAGGCGGTTCAGTAAGGTCTCAGCCTAAACGGTCGGGGTATACTTCCAGCCCTTCGGAAGGAGACGAGATGAAACCAATTCTCGCTGTGTTGGTCTTACTGGCAACTCCGGTGCTCCTAGCCCAGCAGGAGGCCCCTCAGAACGATTCGATTCGTCAATCCGAACTGCGAGCTGACTTGTTCTTTCTAGCCTCAGACAGCATGCAGGGACGGCTCGCCGCCACGGCGGAGAACCGGTTGGCGGCAGAGTTTATTAAGTCTCGGTTCGACCGTCTGGGCCTGACCCCGGTTGGCCAAAATGGCTCCTTCTTCCACGAGTACAACCTGACTACAGCATCGCTCGCAGATAATAACCAGTTGCTGGTCTCGACCGATAACGGCAACTCCGAACGCAGTCTTCGACTGCTCCAGGACTACTATCCACTCAACTTCAGCGCCAGTGGCCGAGCACGGGGTGATTTGGCTTTCGCTGGATTCGGTATTGTATCTCCAGAGCGCGGGCACGACGACTACAGTGGTGGCACGGTCGCCGGTAAAGTCGTCCTCGCCTTTGACCATGAGCCTGGTGAGCGCGACCCAGACAGCGTGTTCGACGGTGTCGTCAGGTCGGAAGTGGCTCGTAACTTGCGGAAGGCACTCTTCGCTCAAGAGCAAGGTGCCGTGGCTCTACTGATCGTCTCAGACGTACACAATCACACTGGTCCTGACAATTTCCAAAGACAGGCTAACTCCACTTGGCCGGTGAATCCGCGGCGAGTACCACGCTACACGTTGTCGGCCTGGATGGACCAGGTCCGTATTCCGGTCGCACAGATTTCTCCGGCCGTGGCCTCAGCACTAATTCATGGCTCTGGCTACACCCTCGAGAAACTGAGCGAGGCAGCAGAAATCGACGGCGGAGTGACACCGATTCCAATGACCGAGCGAACGGTAGAGATAACTGCCACCGTGGACCGCCGCGTGATCCCGGACCGTAACGTAGTCGCAATGCTTGAGGGCTCTGACCCGGAGCTGTCCGACGAGTTGATTATTATCTGCGCACACTACGACCACGACGGAGTCGCTAATGGGCAGGTTTTTAATGGTGCCGATGACGATGGATCTGGCACGGTTGCACTTTTAGAAATCGCTGAGGCATTCGCGCGAGCTGCTGCTGACGGTATGCGACCACGAAGGTCGGTACTCTTTGCGGCTTGGAATTCTGAAGAGCGTGGCCTGCTTGGCGCCTGGGCTTACACTGAACAACCAATTGTACCGCTCGAGCAGACCGTTGCAGTCTTAAATATGGATATGGTGGGGCGCAACGAGGAGGTGCCTGTCGGTGGTGGTCGACGTTTCAATGGACTAGAAATTCAAACCGCCGAGTCCAATGAGAATTCCGTCAACATCATGGGCTACACCTATAGCCCTGACTTACAAACCGAAGTACAGGAGGCAAACGAAGCTTACGGACTCAGATTGAAGATGGAGTATGACAACAATGCCTCAAATTTGTTGCGCCGCAGCGACCAATGGCCATTCTTACAGAATGGGGTCCCGGCGATTTTTTTCCACACGGGACTCCATCCCGACTACCACACACCCTACGACCGGCCTGAAAAAATTAACTACCAGAAACTCGAAACCATCGCTAGACTCGTGCACCAAGTCGCCTGGAATATCGCACAGAATCCCTCACGTCCGCGCTACGCAGCAAGAATTCCTTGAAAACCATCTTTGAAGTGCTTCCGGAACCGTTTACCAATATGACCCTTTCACGATGCGGCCACCGCTGATGACGATGTCTTCTACATCTACTAATGTCCAGGGCGACACGGATCTAGCCAACCTTGAGTACTCGGCCGATGAGATGCGGCAGATGGGTGATGCCACGCTGGCGCGCGCCATCGAGCACATCACGAGTTTGGCATCGCAACCTGCATCTGGTGATGTCGACGTGGAGACCTATTGCCGGACGTTACTCGAACCAGCACCCGAGAAAGGTAGTGCGTTTGAACCAATTCTCGAACAGCTGTTCCGCGAGTGGATTCCCAAGTCCTTGACGACCCCGGGCCCTGGCTTTTTGGGTTACATCCCTGGCGGTGGCCTGTATCCAGCTGCTATCGCCGATTTCATCCAGAACACGACGAATCGGTTCACCGGTATTTGGCGGAGCGCTCCAGCGCTTGTTCAATTGGAAGCCAACGCACTCGGTTGGATTCGTGAATGGATGCAATTTCCCGAATCAGCAGGTGGACTATTCACAACCGGCGGCTCCATGGCGACCTTCAACGCCATTCTGTGCGCGAGAGAGAAGCACCTCGGGGCGGATATCAGACCCGGCGTCATTTATACGTCGGCGCAAGTTCACCATTCAGTGGCCAAGTCGGCAAAGCTAGCGGGTATCATGCCCGATCGGGTACGCCGCATCGAAGTCGATGAACAGTTCCGAATACGCACTGACCTAATGGCCCGCGCAATCGAGGCAGATCGTCGTACAGGGCTCAACCCATTCCTCGTAGTCTCTTCGGCCGGTACAACCAACACGGGTGCGATCGACCCACTCGAGATAATCGCGAATTATTGCGCCCAAGAGGGACTCTGGCATCATGTCGACGGCGCCTACGGCGGATTCTTTTACATGTGCCCGCAACTTCGGCCACTGCTTACTGGTCTCGATCGCGCGGACTCGTTGACGCTCGACCCGCACAAGGGTCTTTTCTTACCCTATGGGACAGGCGCCTTACTGGTACGCGACGGCGCCGCTCTACGTCGCGCTCACACTGCCACTGGCGACTACATGCCGGCACTGCCAGACGATCCGGATAATTGTTACGACCCAAGTCAACACGGTCCAGACCTGTCGCGTGGTTTTCCCGGTCTACGAGTTTGGCTTTCCGTGCAACTCTACGGCACCGAGAAGCTTCGCGCCGCAGTGTCCGAGAAACGCGAGCTGGCCTTGAAGGCAGCTAGTCGGATTAGTCGTCTTCCTGGCATCGTCATGGATGCGCCGCCGCAGTTATCGTTGTTCGCCTTTCACTTAGAATGGCCCGGGTCAACGCTGGACGAGCAGAATGCGGCGACGACTGTTCTCCTCGATCGTGTTCGAGACCGAGGGAAAATCCTGATGACTGGCTGCACCGCTGGTGGCCGATTCTTAGCACGAGTCTGCGTACTTAGCTTCCGCACCAGGCAGGAACAGATCGACACCTGCGTCCAACATGTCGCGGATGAAGTGAAGAGGATCCTCGCCGACCACACGGGTTCTGGGAGACCAAGTCGACAACCCGATTAAGAGACGTTCGCCTGTCCTAACTTTACCGACCCGATGGGACCATAAAGGCGAACAGAGTGTCCACCTAGCGTCTGGCATTAACGGAACTTCAATGAATCAGCGACTCAGCCGAGGGACTGAGAAGGTAACGGTCAAAAAAGCCGACAACCCTCCGCTCAAACTCCTCTGGCCGCTCGTCATAGAACGCAACATGGTCGAGGGTTGGTTCAAACCAGATCTCTTTGGGCTCACGTGCCGCATCGTACAGGAGCTGCCCACTTGATGGTTCGATCACAACATCGGCTCCACCCTGCATCAACAGTACCGGCCTCGGGCTAAGGTCATCAATCCACTGGGTAAAATCAAGAACACTAGGGTTGATGTTCCAATCACGCTCGACCCAGAACATGATCATTGGCGCAAATGGAAAAGGCGGTAGTCCTGTAAAGTGACGAACGCTTGTTTCGACCGTGCTACGAATGGAAGCGACCGCACTGTGCGCGACCACTGCCTTGAGCGCGGTGGACTGCGCGGCGGCTTGGATAGCAAGGGACCCGCCCATGGAGTTTCCAAATATACCAATCCGCTCTGGATCCACGCCGTCAACTTGCTGCACAAACTCGATCCAGGCCGTTAAATCCTGCATCTCTTCAAGGCCGAACGAAATCACCTCGCCACCATTAACGTCATGCGCTCTAACGGAAGAAAGTAAAACACCGTAGCCACGTTTCGCCAGTAACGCTGCAATCCCGAGTAGTTCAGCCGAACGGTTCATCTTGTAGCCGTGTTGGACAATCAGTGCCGCGCCATTCTGCGATGAAATCCACCATCCAGCTAAATGCAACCCATCCTGAGTAGTGACTTCCACGTCGCGGTAGTCTATGCCCACATCAGATGGCTTCTCAAGAATCGGCCGCCGGTTATCGAAAGAACTCGTGACTAATTCTTTCGCCTCACGACGCGCCAGCCACATGCCCCCGATGAACACCACCAATGTCATTACAATTACCACGTGGAACGAGGTCTTAACTATTTGTCTCATCTCTGGAGATCTACTCAGGCGTTAACCCACTTCGACCAAATTTACTCCTGGTGTTCGACTGAATTGGTGCCGTCGATAGTTTTAACGGCCTTGATGCGAAGGCGAACGTAGTCGACCGTCCAGGTACCATCACTTCCCTGTAAACGGGAGCGTAAGGCCTCACGGACCTCGCTGAGAGCCGCGGCACGATCATCACCGTCGACCGCAGCGAAAAAATGCTGCCCAAAAAGCGCCAACCAGTCCCCTATGTCTCCAGTAATCCGTGTGGGCCTGTCAAAGAGTTCAGCAGTGTTGACTGTGAAACCGTGCCCCTCGAGACACTCCGAGTACTCCAACACGCTGGGAAAGTACCAAGGATCGTAAGAGAGACCGTCGAAACCGCGCCGGTTGAGGGCGGCAACAAGTGCCAGACGAACGGTTTCGATGTTCCCCGCTCCCCCGAACTCTGCAACAAACCTGCCGGCCGGCCGTAGCGCCCGGTAAACACCGGCCAACACCGCATCGTGGTCCCTGACCCAGTGCAGAGCAGCGTTACTAAAAACAGCATCAAATTCGTCTCTAAACTCAAGGGAGGTAGCATCACCAACCCGTGCGTCTACACCACGCTTGCAAGCAGCCGACACTTGGTCGGCACTGCTGTCAAGTGCCACCACTCGGCTGCCAGCCTGGATGATACGTTCAGTGAGAACCCCATCGCCACAGCCGAGATCGAGTATCTGCTCACCCCGCAAAGGGTTAAGAAGGGCCAAAGCGTCTTCGCCAAGGTCTGACACAAACCGAGCGGTTCGGTCGTACTCATCAGGATTCCACTGCTGACCTTCTCCATTTACCATCGTGTCCTATCCACTCACAACCTCTACCAATACTTACGGGACCGAGCGCATGATTGGATATAGGTCTGCATCACTAAGTGCCTCGTCGAGCACGTTCCAATTAACAAAGCCGTCGTCAGAGCGAGGTTCGAGTAAGGAAAAAATCAGCCGACCCAGCGGCTGATCGAGATGAATAATCCGAGTACCAGCCATCATCGTAACTTCTGCTACCTGGTAGAAGCCTTCGAGTGTTCGTTCCCGATGGCCCTGAAACTCGCGCTCGGCAAAAGTCGACGATTCGATCTTGAAGCGCTCGACCTGACGCGTAATCGGAACGCCGAATTGTGTCATGACGACACCGTGTGCCTGAAGACGGTCGATTACATCGGTGAGTGTTCCCGGTATGTAGTACGCGCTCGGCACCCGTTCCGTCTCCGTTGGGGTAAAGGTCCCAAACTCGTACATCCGAGTCGGAATCTGTCGTTCAATTCGCCGAAGCATCGGCCGGCCGGTAAGTGGATGCCGTTCAGTTGCAACCTCACCCAGAAGGATGTCCTTACGAGTATCCGACCGCTCAAATTCGACTCGTACCGCCAACTGTTGTCCAATGAGCGGCGTGGCGTCAGCATCCGCAACAATCTGACGAATCTCCTGGCCATCAGTGTGGATGTAGGAGAGAAGTTCCTCAACGAACCGGCGCGTCACGGCAATTCTTTCTTCGAAAGGAAGATACGCGTAAACCTCACTTAAAATACCGATACGGTTACGTAAGCCTGCGTAGTTATTTCCGAACCGGGGCCGATGATCGAACGTGTACCACCCGCGCTGCCGACTCGAACCCTCCCGCGGCAGATTCCCGTAGTAATAGAAATCCCAACCATCACGATCCTTAATGGCTTTCGTCACACTCGGTAATAGACGATTTCGAAGCAGGCTCACAATTGGCTCAACGGTGTTCGGGTGCAATGGTGGTGAATAGGTCAGATGGTAGCCATGATGAGTTCCATTCGTTGCGTGTAAATCAATCAGCACATGAGGGTCGTAGTCACGCAACATCCGCGCTAACGATCTCGCCTCAGGCGATTCAAGCTTCATATGATCTCGATTGAGGTCATAGCCCTGTGCGTTGGGACGTTGTCCCATACCTCCGGTCGGTCCGTGTTGGAAGCGTCTGTTCGTAAGCGCGATTCGCTCGTTGCCGTCAGCGTTGTAGATCGGTGCAATGAGAAGGACCATCGATTCGCGCCAGTCGCCATAGGTGCCGTCAGCGATTTCTCGTAGAAGAGAAAGCATCGCTTCTTTACCCTCTACCTCGCCAGCGTGAATATTGGCTTGGATGTACACACGGGTCTTTCCCGTTCGGCGTACACTCTCCGCCGACCCGTCCGTGTCGCCAACTACAGCCAACCACAACGTGCGGCCTTCCATTGAATAACCGAAACTGGTTACTGTGATATCTGGGGAACGGTCAGCCACCTCGTGCAGAAATGCCTCGGCCTCGGCATAACGGGTCGTTTCCATGAATCCAGTAGCCTCAGCACGTGTCAGTGGCGAGACATCCTGGGCTGCCGTCGTAGCAGCAGCCCCAAAGAGTAACGCTACAATCCAAGCTCCTCGCGTGCTCTGATTCATCTGTTTCACTCCGGTGGCCCTCAGTATTGCCCCTTGGGAATGGTAAGCAATTTCTAACGTCCCACTTCAGTCTACGGTAGAGACAGGCCCAAATGCGAGGGACTCAAAACACTGAGCCAGTCAGCGAATGAGTCGCTGATTTTTGAGAGTAGCGCGGAGGCGCTCGACCCTACGGCGGTTAACACCGAGATCCCAAGAGCCAGTACGCGAGGCTGAGCGCACCGCGATCTGACGGCTGTCGGCCCGCAGCTCAAGCTCTAGATCATCCACAAACCGAAACAACGCACTCCGGCACTCCACATGCAGGTGATTGTCAGTCAGGGTCACGATCCTGACGCGTGGCATCTTCTGAACCGCTGAACGAACACCAGCCCATACGAGGTCAGCGTCGGCGGCTAAGTCGAATGCTGGCACACGGTGCAACATATCCCGCGCGTCACTCGACACGCAATTGGCGGTTTCTGGACACGGACTAAACTGGGAGGATGGCGTCGCTTCCATTCTTGCCACCGATATGCCGAAGGCGAGAACGACAAGGCCCGACAGCCATAGTAGCAGAGGCATTCCACAATCAGCCGAATGCATGCCACAACATCGGTTCTATCTTTCACCAAATGTTTCTATTCGGCGTCGCGGTTGACCTTCTCGAGAGAAAACGCCGGTGTGCATACGGCGATGTACTCGGCCCCACCGGGCTCTGGACTACTGTAGCGCACCCACTCACCAGGCCTAGCCACGACCGCCTGGCCGGTACAGACGTCGATTGTTCCGCCCTCGTGCTCAACTCGAACCATACCATCGAGTACTAATGTTATCTCCTGAAACGCTGGCCGCTGCCCAGGTTCACACCATCCCTCGGGAGAACACATGCGCGCAACACTAACATTTGAATCACCCGAGTTGACGCTTCCAACAAATTCCTCAATCTGTTTCGGAAGATTTCCCACAGCACTCACAACACTGGGCTCCTTCAGAAGAGTCGGCATAGGCTAGCTAGACTCGCTTATGCGAATCTCAAACACTCGGGACCATAGCTTGCCTGTAACAAAAAGATGTCCGGTCGACGGGTCATGAGCTATGCCGTTGAGTACCCCTTCCGGATCCAGAGGACGTGCACCGGCCAGTAGACCGGATAGATCGAGTCGCCCATTAACAGAACCGGTTTCAGGGTCAATCGATACCAGCTCATCTCGGTGCCAGATGTTGGCCCAGATGTTTCCGTCGATGTACTCGAGCTCATTCAGCGCAGTCACCGGCCCGCTTGCATCAGAAACACGTAACCGTCGGAGTTCACGGAAGCTGATCGGATGCCGGAAGGACAAATCAGCCGATCCATCGCTCATGATGAAGGCCTGTCCATCATTCGTGAGACCCCATCCCTCAGTGTCGTATCGAAACTGTCCCACAGGTTCAAAACTTTCCTTGTCGTAGATGACCCCCACACCGGCAACCCAAGTCAGCTGGTAGATTCGATCGACCCATGGGGCAATTCCTTCACCGAAAAAAAATGGCTGTAAATCAGCCTGCTGGAGAACTCGCCCCGTACTCACCTCTATTTTCCGTAGGGCAGATTCGCCACGGCGACCGGTACCTTCAAACAAATGCCCACCTTCAAAATACAGGCCCTGCGTAAATGCATTCTGATCGTGAGGGTATTCGCCAATAATCTCGTACTCCCAAATCGTTTCGACCGTAGAGCCGTTCGTTGACCAGGCCAAGGCTACAACGCCGAAAGCCACTGTGGCGGCTGCCAAGCTCCACTGTCGCACGAAAGAACTAACTCTAGTTTTCGCCACGGAAGTTGTTGGTCTGCAGCAGCTGTTCCAACCGGCCTATGTGGTCGCTCAACATGCTGTTCAGTTCTTGATACCGATTAAAGGCATCCTCCCCTGGCTGTTGGTCAGCCCGGATCAGGCTACTGTAGAGATAGCTCAGCTGGTCAATAATGACCGGTCGGGAGTAACGGATCGGCGCGGTCACCAGTGCTTCTCTAATTTCCTGCAGAAGCGCGAGCAACTGGTCGGGAGCTCCATCCCGCGCCTCATCCAACTTCATGGCAGCGAAACGTGCATCACTAAGAGCGTCTCGCACCTCAAGACCCAGGCGGACCTGCGCCTCGAGGTTGGCTTGGGATGCAGTCCCTTCATCCACAACACGGGGATCGACCATCACCTCGAAATTCTGTGTATTGCTCCATCCACCGAGGGTGAGTCGCGCCTGGAAAATGCCAGGCACAACCATTGCACCATTCCGGCCAGAGCGCGAATCTAAGGGATCCCAAGGTCCGGCATGCCGCAAATCCCAGACAAATCGGTGCATGCCAGCCGTCTTCGGAAGTTGCGCCGTGCCCACTGCTTCAAGGTGCCATTCACCCATCCGCACTGAAGACGGCAACGACCGCTTGGGTACTGACTCGCTAGAAAAGCTCCGCACAAGCCTTCCTGTGTCATCAAGAATCTCAAGTCGCACTTCGTCGGCGGCATCAGCCGCCAGATAATAGTCAATGTTCGCACCTGGGTCTGGATACTTCGGCTCATCGGGCCTGGGATCACCCCCGAAGCGACGGACACCGTAGAGCCGGTAAGAATCACGGACCGCGAAGAGATGTGTGTCCGACAACGCAACCTGCCGTGATAACTCGTGTAGCGGTGTCAGATCGTCCAGAATCCAGAATCCACGTCCCATCGTGGAAAGAATCAAGTCTTGATTAACCACCTTGATATCGCTTACAGGAGTGACCGGTAAATTAAGCTGCAGCGGCTGCCACCGGACACCATCATCAAATGAGACGAACAAACCGAATTCGGTGCCTGCGTACAGCAAACCTTGGCGGTCCGGGTCCTCTCGCACAACACGAACCGGATGGTCAGCCGGCACACCATTCTCTCCAGTCGTAATCCGCACCCAACTCTGACCGTAATCCTCAGTCCTGAAAGCGTAGGGTGCAAAATCCCCAAGTTGGTACCGCAGGATCGTCGCGTATGCCTTCGCCGGATCATGGGGTGACACCTCAACGTTTTGTACGCGCCCATGTGGACCAATATTCGGAGGGGTCACATCGGTCCAAGTCGCCCCATTGTCGCGAGTCACATGAATCGGTCCGTCGTTGGCACCGACCCAGATCACACCGGCTTCATGGGGCGACTCTTGGATGTCGTAGATCACGGCGAAATGCTCTTCACCCGTTACATCAATGGTGATCGGAGAGCCTGACACAACCTGGGTCTCTGGTGAGAACGCAGTCAGGTCTGGCGAAATGGTGTCCCAAGTCTCGCCACCGTTCTCCGTCACATGTACGAACTGCGAGGTGTGGTAGACCCGGTTCGGATTGTGGGGCGACACATGGATTGGTGCGACTCGCTGGAAACGAAACGCGAGGTCTCTCGGATTGTGACCGTAGATATTCCAAAAACCGACATAGTACTGCTGTTCCTGACCAGTTCGCCGGTTGTAAAGGCCAAACCGTCCTTTGCAGTTGGCATAAACGATGGCAGGGTCGCCGGGCTTGGGGACGACTGGACCCGTCTCGCACCCTCCATGTGACTCCCAGAGCGCAACGTGGCCTCCCGGTCTCCGTTGCGTTACCAAACTTGGCACCGAGATTGTGGAGTTGTCCTGCTGGCCTGCAAATAGCCGGTAGGGAAACTCGTCGCTAACATCCACTTGATAGAGTTCAGCCGTCGGTTGGTTGTTCTGCGTCGACCAAGTCACTCCACCATCGAGAGAGACATTCGCACCCCCATCGTTCGATTGGATCATTAACTCCGGTTGGTCAGGATTGATCCACATATCATGGTTGTCTCCGTGGGGGGTCGAAACACGCGTCCATAACTCACCACCGTTCTGAGACATCCACTGTCCTTCAGCCATTCCCCACAGAACGTCAGGGTTGGTCGGGTGGGCTTCAAGATTACAGTAATAGAACGAACGGTTACGGATTGGCGCAAAGTCCGAGACCTGTCGCCAAGTCTCACCTCGATCGTCGGAGCGATAGACACCACCCTCATTACCTGGGGCTTCAATCAAGACGTAGACCCGGTTCGGATCACCGTTTGAAACAGCCAGGTCGGCTTTTCCACGCAAACCGTTTGGCAGTCCATTCGTGAGGTGCGCCCAGGTATCGCCGCCATCCACCGTCTTGTACACCCCACCCTCAAAACCACCACTGATGATTGTCCAAGGCTTACGCTCGGCGAGCCACATCGTGGCGTAGATTTCCTCAGGATTGTCCGGAGTGAACTCCAGATCAACGGCACCTGTACTTTCCGACACGAAAAGAACCAGGTCCCAGGTTTGGCCACCGTCGGCCGAGCGATAGACACCACGCTCAGGATTAGGGGCAAAAGGATTGCCGATAGCTGCAACGTACACCAAGTCAGGATTGGTAGGGTGAATAAGCACTGCCCCAGAATTACCCGTGTTCTCAAGACCCAGGTGTTCCCAAGTCACACCGGCATCAACCGACTTGTATACCCCTTTTCCAATGATCACGTTACTGCGTAACCCATCAGAGCCGGTGCTTACATAAATTACATTCGGATCGGATTCAGCCACACGGATCGCCCCGATTGATCCCGTGGCGAAGTACCCATCAGAAATGTTGTGCCAGGACTTCCCGTAGTCGGTGGTCTTCCACACACCGCCGCCAGTCGCACCCATATAAAAAGTCGAGGGCTGTGCCCGATGACCAGCGACAGCCGTCACACGCCCACCACGAGATGGCCCGACCGTGCGATACTTAAGCCCAGCGAACAACTCGGGCCTGAATGTCGACGCCGTGTTCGTCATCAACTGGGCGTTAGAAGGTCTCGCGCCCGAAAGAACCAGCGCTAACAGAACCACGATCACAAGTTTGGCGCGAAGCATGACCAGCACTCCCTCCCGACTAGCAGAGATGGAATCCGCGTCCCCGACTCATGTACAGCAGCTGCGTGCTGCAGCAGGCACAGTCGATTACTGTATCATTCTCAGGGCCCGGTAGATTATCAAGCAGTTGATAGTTGGCACCGGATATGTTGATCAGAACTCTTTTACCGAAATCACCAACTGTCGACTGGATTAATCACCGTGGCCAGTAACCACAACGAGGTTCCCTCCAAGACTAAGCTCTCCAAATGTCAGGTTCCAGCCCATGCGAAAACTCATATTTATCACCTTCGTCATTGGCGTGTTCGCCTTAGCACCGAGAACCACCAGGGCACAGCTAGCTTTTACTGAGCACACGATCGCTACCGATCTCAGTGGAGGCTACCAAGTCGTAGCCGCTGATTTGAATGCAGACGGACGAACGGACCTCATCGCCCTCGCCAGCAGGCTGAGCGAGCTCATCTGGTTCGAAAACCCCAGCTGGCAGCGAAACGTCATCGCAGCAGACCGTGCTGGCATGATTAATCTTGCAGTGCATGATCTCACTGGCGATGGCATCCCCGAGATCGCGTTGGCAGAAGGCTTTTCTACACGTCCGGACCGAAGTGCCGGGATTGTCTCAATTCTCGAACACACGGGTGACCCAAGAACACCATGGTCCATCCAAGAGATCGACCGTGTTCCAACTTCGCACCGACTGCGCTGGATCAATCTCAATAACGATGTCTGGCTCGTCAATGCCCCGCTCGCTGGTGAAACTTCGCAGCCGCCAGAGTATCGCGGTAGTACCCCTTTATACGCCTACGACCCGGACAACTGGAATCGAACACTAATCGCGAACGACGGCGGTGTCGTCCACGGCATTCAACCCGTTGAATGGGGCGGACCATCCTCTCAACAATCACTGCTAAGTGCGAGTTTCCTCGGTGTACATTTGCATCGGTATGACAATGAGTCGTGGAGCCGTTCTCTGGTCCACGCTGGCAACCCATCCGATTGGCCAGCCAGCGGTTCGAGCGAAGTCGACCTTGGAAACGTGGATGGCCAGCACTATGTTGCCACGATTGATCCATGGCATGGCCATGAGGTGGTTGTCTACACTCAAGGCGATGGAACCTGGGTGCGGACCGTGATCGACGATACCCTTGAGGACGGACACACACTCGTTGTCGGCGACCTCAACAGAAACGGGAACGACGAAATCATAGCTGGCGCTCGCCGAGGCGCGCAGGTCATGCTCTACCAGCTCTCAGAAACCAGGTGGACGAAACAGGTGATTGACAATGGCGACATGGCCGCAGCAGGGTGCATCCTTGCCGATCTGAATCTAGATGACTTGTTGGACATTGCCTGCATTGGCTCAGGCACCGCAAATTTAAAGTGGTACGAGAATCAGTCAACAATCGCTAGCTTGGGGTCCTCAGGCAGTAGTCGATAGTAACCCTCGGAAGGGAACTTAATCATGGCCTTACGATCATCGATCGTTCGTGGCGCTGTATTAGCGGTAGTGGTGTGTCTACTGGCCGTGCCAAAAGCTGAAACTCAGCCGGGTCGAATGTATAACACGGCAAAACAAAAGCTGCTGAACGGCGGGCAGGTAATTGGTGGCACGGTCTCAACCTCGGATCCAAATATCTACTGTGCCATGGCTCACGCTGGTTTTGATTTCCTGTGGATCGAGATGCAACATAGTCCACTGACTTATTCGGAAGTTGCCAGAATGATTTGGGCCTGCAAAGACGCACCCGCGATACCGGTCATTCGAGTGCCGGACGCCACCGAGGGCGACATCCAGAAGGCCACGGATATTGGCGCACTTGGAATCATTGTGCCGATGGTTGCAACGGTAGAGGAAGCCGAAGCCGCCGTTCGCTACTCGAAGTATCCGCCTGAAGGACGGCGTAGTCGCGGTGGCGGACAGTACGGCGCACTGTGGGGCCAAGACTACCGTGAGACTGCGAATGACAACATCTTGTTAATTGTGATGATCGAATCGCCCGACGGAATCGAGATTGCCGATCAGATCGCTGCTGTGCCTGGCATAGATGTTGTGTTTGCCGCGAGCGGTGATATTGGTAGTTTCACAGGCTATGCGCAGGACGATCCGCAATACCAGGTCCTCATCGATAAGATTCGTAACGATACGCTCGGCGCCGGTAAGAAACTCGGTGGTCCGTTCGGCTGGCGTGACCGAGAAGGATTTAGCTTCTTCCAGGCCTCTGGAGAAGCTGGGCTGATCAGGGCTGGCGCGGGTGCGTTACTGCAGCGATAACGGGTTATCCCGAAGCAATCGGAAGTCCTTTTGGATATTATTCATCGCGCTGCTCACTCGCGTGGTCGCTACGAACTCATACACCAGCGGCACATGATTTCCAGATAAGCATCAGTCACCATTGCTAAATTTTCAACTGAGCAGTATTCATCGGTTTTGTGAGCACACTTTGGTTCACCAGGACCGAGAATCACAGTCGGCGGGTCGCCATAGGCCGGCTTCATTACTGATCCATCGGTAAAGTAGACGGCAGTGGCCGGCTCCGGTCGTCGCCCAAGACGCGTCTCCATCACCTCGTAGACCTGCTGCACCCACTCATTCCGGGAATCTGTGAGGACGCTATTTTCGCTGGCTATGTTCGTCACATCGACTTCACTACCGAGCGCCCCCTGCAACTGCTTCTGAATACTTTCAGCCGTTTGCCCAGGAATTGTTCTGATGTCGATGCCAATCTCCGCCTCGTCAGGCACCGAGTTGATATTGAGTCCGCCAGTTATTGTCCCAATGTTAAGGGTGGGTAATCCCATCAGGGGATGTGGCGTAACTCCAAAATCGAAGTGGGTCAACTGTCTAACCACATTGGCGATTTTATGAATCGCGTTATCTCCCTGCTCGGGCATTGAGGCGTGCGCTGTGACGCCCGTTGTCTTAATGTGATACCTGACGAGTCCCTTGTGTCCCACCAGTGGCTGATTTACAGTCGGTTCACCCACAACGATGGCACCTGCTGAGCCGAGTGCGTCTGGTTGCGCGGCTAGGTAATGAGAACCCTCACAGCGAGTTTCCTCACCCGCAGTAAAAACAAGCACTAGGCCAGCTTTCCGTTTGGGTAATGTGGCAAAGTGCCGTGCTGCGAGCACAATCGCCGCCAACGCGCCCTTCATATCCGTGGATCCACGCCCGTAAAGCCGATCACCGTCGCGTTCACCAGCAAACGGATCGTGCCGCCACGGGTTCATCCCTAGCGGCACAACGTCCATGTGCCCAGTGAAGCAGATCGGCAGACCATCATCAGAGCCAGCCAGTGTCGCAACTAGACTTGTCCGCTTCTCTGCGAATTCGTAGTACGAGATACGGAAACCGACATCCTCCAATAACCGACCAAGTCGTTTCGCACAGGCACGCTCTTCGCCGGGCGGGTTGACCGTGTTAAATCGAAGCAGATCGCACGTAAGAGAGACTGGGTCGGTGTCAGGCATAGAACCCTACTGGCTCCCCGCCTGCCGCTCTGCCTCATCAATGAAAGCCGCCCACTGCGGTTGCGTCGCGGGGTCCCAAATCTTAGCCATGTCAGACCGAGCGTCGTCCTTCGGGACACCTTCGATTATCGTGCGGTATAGATATACGAAGGCTGATGCACGCATGTTCGCGAAGCAGTGCACAAGGACGCTCCGGTCTTCGTTGGCTTTCATCACGTCAAAAAAGAGATCCAAATCGCGTTGACTAGGTTCCTGCCAAGAAACCGGGATTTGAACATACGTCATCCCCTCCTGTGCAACATGGAAACCTTCGAGCGCGTTTCGTTCTTCATGAGCCGGTGCTAAGTTAACAACGACGTCATAACCGGCAGCTTTTACTGCTGCTACTTCGTCGTAGGTAATTTGTCCGGCCGTGCCAAGCTGAGTTGAAATTCGTAAGTATGCTCGTGCGTTCCCGAGTCCGCTGTCGCTCTGGGCCGTCGCCCCGTCTAACATTAGAATCGCCATCGCGAGCACCGTGAACCATCGCCACATAGCCACCTCCACTCTCCCAACCAAAGCCGGTCTACGACCGCCACTAAATTAAGGTAGTCTTCACAGGACTGGCTTAGTCTATCGTCAATTTGGATCTCAGTTTCGGACTGTCGAATCGCAAACGCTACCAGTAGGTGTACTACATGGTCCACTCAAGGTAATATTCTTGCAGCCAAAGGAGCCCCGCATGGTATGGCGTCGTTTAAGGTTAAGTGGACTGATTGCTCTAGTTACGATCTCATCGTGGACGTGCAATATTAGCCCGGCAGTATTTCATTTTGAGATCGTTGTACCACCGGAGGTAGCGGAGGGCCCACTGGACGGACGGATCCTGCTCCTTGTATCCAACTCTGATGAACCCGAACCTCGCTTCCAACGTCTCCGGAGCCTCGAAACTCCGCTTATCTTTGGCAGTGACGTCGAGAACTTAATACCCGGTGAACCGACGGTACTGGATGTCAATTTACTGGGATTCCCGATCGAATCAATTTCGGAGATCCCACCTGGAGAATACTTCGTCCAGGCAGTCTTAAACATCTACACGACATTTAACCGAGCGGATGGCCACACGGTCAAAGCACACATGGACCACTGGGAAGGTCAACAGTGGAACCGCTCACCGGGAAATTTGTACAGTTCGGTAAAATCGGTCACCATCGCTCCGTCCTCGGGTGGCACCGTTTCGATCGCGCTCACTGAAACCATTCCACCACTTGAGCCGGTCGAGGATACGAAGTACGTCAAACACATCAAATTCAAGAGCGACATTTTGAGTAACTGGTGGGGCCACGACATCGACCTCGGTGCAGTCGTCGTACTGCCGGAAGGCTTTGACGAAAACCCACAGGCACGTTACCCCGTCGTGTATTGGCACGGCCACTTTCCGCGTACCTTCACCGGGTTCCAAGAAGAACCGCCCAGTCAGGAAGTGACCGGTGCGGCGCGTGAACGTGCTGAAGGGCGTCACTCCTTCTTTCAAGACTGGGTCTCGGGTAAGCTCCCGCGTTTCTTGATCGTTCTCATGCAGCATCCCACACCGTTCTATGACGACTCATATGCCGTTAACTCCGCGAATAACGGGCCCTATGGAGACGCTCTCACACAGGAGTTGATGCCTCGGGTCGAGGAGCAGTTCCGAGCGATCGGTGAACCGTGGGCGCGTACGCTCTCAGGCGGTTCCACCGGGGGATGGGAGTCACTAGCTTGGCAGGTGTTCTATCCCGACATGTTTAATGGGGTGTGGACGTTCTGCCCAGACCCAGTCGATTTTCGATACTTCCAGCTAGTCAATATTTACGAAGACGACAATGCTTTTCATCCCAACTCAACATGGAAAACAAGCGCGGTCCGCCCGTGGCAGCGCGGAACCGACGACCAAGTACGGTTCAGCCAGCGCGATGCGAGCCACCTCGAATCAGTCCTCGGTTCCCGCGGTCGCTCCGGCGACCAGATGGACATCTTTATGAGCGTCTATGGTCCTGTGGGTGATGACGGGTATCCAAAGCTGCTCTATGACAAGCGAACAGGAGAAATTGATAAGAGCATCGTCGAGTACTGGCGTGACAATTACGACCTCCGACACATTCTCGAACGCGACTGGGAAACTCTCGGGCCGAAGTTGGTCGGAAAGTTACATTTTTATATGGGCGACACGGATACCTATTTCCTCGAAGAAGCGACACGACTCATGGAAGCATTCCTCGAACAGACGACTGACCCCTACTACGAAGGCTCATTCGATTGGGGCGTCCGGCAGCCGCACTGCTACTCTGGCATGCCAGAGTTTCCTGGACAGACGTCCTATCAGAGGGTGCTCCCGCGAATGCTAGAGCACATTCTCGAATCGGCACCTGTCGGCGCCGACGTCACGAGTTGGCGGTGAGGACTCTGGTCTTGAGAACACAGCTCAAGGCCAGACTTCGTTACGGTCTATGACTGCACCAGGTAGTGCACCAGTCGGCCGACCGTCATCAACAGTCAATGTGCCGTTCACCATCACGTAACCAAACCCGACAGGAGACCGCGCCGGGTTAAGAATCGTTGCGCGGTCTTCAAGTCGGTCGAAGTCCAGCACAATTAAGTCAGCTTTCTGACCGGCGCGCACGTAGCCGCGGTCAGGCAAACCAATAATCTGAGCCGGCAGCCCAGTCGACGAACGGATAGCGAACGGCAATGAAATTGCGCCGCGCTCCTTCACATAATGGGCAAGCTTTCGAGCATAGGTCCCAAAATAGCGAGGATGCTGCCCTGGCACCGGACTCAGAGTCACACCGCCGTCTGTTCCGGTCGCGGTGTACTCCTGCCTCATGTAGTTTTCAACATCAAACTGGTGACCGGCTACGGGGCGGAATAGAACGCCTGACCGAAGCGAGTCATCACCAGTCATGGCAAAATCGACGAGTTGTTCCACCGGGGTTCGACCGTTCCCATCGGCCACTTCTGTCAATGTCTTACCCACAAGGTTTGGGTCACGAGGTGCGTGCACGATAATGTGTCGGTCGGCCCCACCCTGGAGGTCGAGCATAAACTCAATGTCGGTAATGAGCAGTGGGCCGTATTCCTCATGGTCAAGATTTTCTCGGAGATTATTCTTGTCCAGTAATCCCGCTCGACGCCAAAGTGGTGCGTCGTTACCGCCGGTTCGATCCGTGCCGGGTGGCGCAAACCCCCACGGCGGAATCACGCCGACCGCGCCACCACCAAAGGTCTCGTATGGATACTGATCCAGATAAACCTGCACGCCTGCCGCTCGAGCGCGCTCTATAAGCAGAACGTCCACCGACGAGTGGCCCCACGTCGATGGCCCCTTCGCTTTGATGTGGCTTCCAACAACTCGGATGCCTGACTCACGCCCGATCGTAATCGTCTCCTTCATTCCGTCGGTCCCAGTCAACCGCCAGCCCTCGGCGATACTTGGGGTCTGCCAGCGTGGCAGCGGCGACTGACTGCGCTGATGCGCGTAGTAAAATCCGTTGTAGTCGGCCACGACCTTCGCCAAGGCGATTAACTCATCGGTGGTACTAAACCGCCCTGGGCGATACTCCGGCCCAGCCCCAAGTCCCCATGCTCCCGCCTCCATCCCCTCACGAACAAGCATCTGCATCTGTGCAATTTCCTCGGCGGTCGCGGGTCGCTCGTAGTCATCTCCCATCACTTCCCCGCGGACCGTGCCGTGTCCCACCATCGGTACTACGTTCACCGCGGTTCCTCCACTGCGATAGGCGGCAATCTCGTCAGCGACGGGCCAAATTGGATTTCGCCCGTCTGGCCCAACGACCACAGTAGTAACCCCTTGGAGGACAAGATTTCGCGCCTCACGGCCCCGCCGATTGTTGGACACGAGCACCCGGTCGGCATGCGAATGCATGTCGATGAAACCTGGCACGATCAGTTGCCCCGTAGCATCGATCACGCGATCGGCCGACGCGCCAGACAGTCTCCCAACAGCAACGACAATCTGCCCACGAATACCGACATCAGCTCGGAACTCTGGGCTGCCCGACCCGTCGAGAACGCGGCCGTTCTGAATGAGAAGGTCAAATTGCTGGGCGCTAAGAGGCCAAGCGGGTAGCGATAAGACCATTGACGACAGCAGAAAACAGCCGAGTTGTTTCCCAAGCAGCATGGCACTCCCCAGTCAGGAGGTTAACGGTGGCAGGGATGGCATCACCCAGCCAGAAAGTGGTTATACCGCACGTATGGAGCTAGAGGTGATAAAAAGGAGACTCCGAGGAGGGAATTCATGGCCAAAAGGCTGATTCCGTGGGTAATAACGTTCGTCGTCATCTGGCCAACCACCAGCGGGGCACAACCAGAGATTCGTAAGTTAGAACTGGCAACCTATCTCGAGTTGGAATCGGTTGCTAATCCTCAGCTATCACCTGACGGAAGCCAAGTTGTCTACACACGGCAGTGGTTCGACAAGATAAACGACCTGCGCAAATCGTCTCTCTGGATAGTCAACCGTGACGGAAGCCGCAATCGCTTCTTGGTCGACGGTTCTAGTCCGAAATGGTCGCCGGGAGGTGACCGGATCGCGTTTATAAGCTCAGGAGAACCCGAAGGGCGACAAATCTTTGTGCGCTGGATGGATGATGAGGGGGCCGTGACTCAAATCACGCGAGTAGAAAACGCACCGGCAAACATCACCTGGTCACCCGAAGGTTCCCGAATCGCCTTTAGCATGATGGTTGATCAAAAGAACCGCTGGCCGATTGATCTACCGAGTGGACCAGAGGGCGCAAAATGGACTGAATCACCAAAAATCGTGGAACGACTTCGGTACCGACAGGATCGCGTCGGCTATATCGACGAAGGGTGGCAACACCTCTTCGTTGTGCCGACTGAAGGAGGCACAGCGAAGCAGATCACCACCGGTAACTACAATCACACCAACGTTGAGTGGGTGCCTGATGGCACCAGCCTCGTCTTCAGTGGATTGCGGCTTGAGGACGCCGAGCATCACTTCCGCGAGTCTGAGATCTACGCGATCGACATTGCCAGCGGAGCTGTCACACAACTTACTCACCGTCACGGCCCCGACCAACAGCCGAAGGTATCACCAGATGGCACAAGAATCGCATACACCGGCTATGACTGGACGCGTGACTCATGGATCGACAGTAAGCTCTACGTCATGAATATCGACGGTTCAAACTCGCGCCTAGTTTCCGGCGACTGGGATCGCTCGCCACGCGGGTTAACCTGGAGTGCGGACAGTTTAACGGTGTACTTCACGGCACAGAATGAGGGCACACAGAATCTTTATGCACTGGCGGTTGAAGGTCCAACTGCAGGCCGTGTTTCGTCAGTAACGGAGGGCATACACACACTGACTGTAACGGACATTAATAGTGAAGGACAGGCCGTTGGCACCTTAACTGACTTCTATAAACCCACCGACGTAGTCGCCTTCGATATCAGCTCTTCGGCAGTCATGGATCAACTGACACATGTCAACGACGACATTCTGAACCGCATCACCCTCGGTCAAGTAAAGGAGATTTGGTATAACGCACCCGATGGCGTGCGGGTCCAAGGTTGGTACATGACACCACCGGACTTCGATGAGTCCCAGACGTATCCTCTCCAGTTACACATCCACGGCGGTCCGCACAGCATGTACGGCGCCCGGTTTAATTTCGGCTGGCAAGAACACGTGGCTAATAACTACATCGTGCTCTTCACAAATCCGCGTGGCAGCACCGGATACGGCAGTGCGTTCGGCAATATGATCGCAGACGCATATCCGGGTCCGGATTATGACGACCTGATGGCTGGCGTCGATACCATGATCGCGAAGGGTTTCATTGATCGGCAGAATTTGTTTGTGACTGGCTGCAGCGGTGGCGGCATCCTCACGGCATGGATCGTTACGAAAACCGATCGATTCGCGGCGGCATCCTCAAATTGCACGATCGTCGACTGGTTGAGTACAACCGGCACCACCGACATCCTCCCCTACTATCGTTTTCCACAACTACCTTGGGAGGACCCGACCCTGTGGATCAAGCACTCTTCGATCTTTCACGTTGGTAATGTCAACACTCCGACGATGCTAATTACGGGTGAAGAAGATCTGAGAACACCGATTGCACAGGCAGAACAATTTTATCGAGCGCTGAAATTCCGGAGGGTGCCAACAGCGCTCTTGCGTTACAAGAACCAGTCACACGGTACCGGTTCGCGACCATCAAACTTTATGCGCACCCAGCTGTACCTTCGTCATTGGTTCGAAAAATATGGGACTGTACCTGCTCAAATGACTGAAGCTGGACAGTAGCCAGGTAAATTTTCTTCACTCATCAACCCTGGAGGGGTCCGTGCTTAGACAAACCTTCGGTTTCATCCTCGACGCCATCGTGTTCACGGCGTTTCTACTCACACCTATTGTTTCGGTGGCGCAAGGTTTACCAACAATCGAAGAAAAAACAGCTGGCATGCAAGTAATTGACGGCCATTTCCCGATGTATTGGGACGAAAGCACTGGGGTGTTGTGGTTGGAGATTTCTCGTTTCGATACCGAGGAACTCTATTTGTCAGGCCTCTCCGCCGGGCTGGGGTCGAATGACATCGGCCTTGACCGCGGGCAGACGCGGTCTCGGTTAGTCGTCTTCGAGCGAGTTGGCCCAAAGGTCTTTATGGTGCAGCGGAACTACCAGTTCCGCGCCGAGAGTGATAACCCTGATGAACGACGCGCGGTTGAAGACGCGTTCGCCAAATCAATTCTCTGGGGATTCACGGTCGCTGCCGAAACTGCCGCTCGGGTACTGGTGAACACAACCGATTTCTTACTGCGTGACACCCATGGTGTGATTCCCAGGCTACGACAAGACGGCCAATATCGGGTGGACCAGTCGCGGAGTGCCGTCTACCTACCTCGTACAAAGGGTTTTCCACAGAACACTGAAATCGATGTCACTGTCACCTTTACAAGTGAACAGCAACCTCGCCGCGGGTTTGGTGCCAGAGACGAACGGCGCCAAGGCGTCGCCGACGTGACACCAGCGGCTGATGCCGTGACCTTGCGACAGCACCACTCACTGGTGCAGCTACCGGATCCCGGTTATGAGGCCCGTGCCTACGACCCACGGTCGGGGTTCGGGAGCGTGGCGTGGCAGGATTACTCAACACCGCTCGGTGACTCAATGACCAAGCGGCTCATCCGCCGGCATCGACTCCAAAAGCGTGACCCTTCGGCCTCGGTAAGTGAGGCCGTCGAGCCGATTGTGTACTACCTCGACCGTGGCACGCCCGAACCAATCCAGTCCGCCCTGCTGGAGGGGGCACGCTGGTGGAATCAGGCATTCGAAGCCGCGGGCTTCCGCGATGCGTTTCGCGTTGAGTTACTGCCCGAGGGAGCAGACAATTTTGACATTCGCTACAACATGATTAATTGGGTACATCGGTCGACGCGCGGTTGGAGCAGTGGCGGCTCGATCACTGACCCTAGAACCGGAGAGATCATGAAGGGTGTTGTAACCCTAGGCTCCCTCCGAGTACGGCAGGATTTTCTGATCGCCGAAGGGCTACTATCGCCTTACGAGGGCGGTGATGAGATGCCATCGGCGCTGTCCGAGATGGCGCTGGCGCGTATCCGACAACTCTCGGCGCACGAGGTCGGACACACACTTGGGCTCGGACACAACTTCTATGCGAGTACTATGGGACGGATTTCTGTGCTCGATTATCCGCACCCATTGATCACAATTGACGATGACGGCGACCTTGACCTGTCCGATGCCTACGATGTCGGCATCGGCGAGTGGGACAAAGTGGCAATCAGGTATGGCTATCAGGACTTTCCGCAGGGCACAGACGAGCCGACGGTACTCGAACAGATCTTGGACCAGGCGTGGGAGCGCGACCTTCTCTACTTGACCAATCAGGACCTGGACACTAACCCACGAGTCCATCAATGGGCAAATGGCGTCGACCCGGCCGTTGAACTCGAGCGAATGCTCAGTGTTCGACGCGCGGCGTTGGACGACTTTGGTGAAGCAGCAATCCGCCGAGACATGCCACTCGCGACAATGGAAGAGGCATTTGTGCCGCTCTATCTCCACCACCGTTTCCAGATCGACGCGGCAGCCTCCGCAATTGGCGGCATGCACTACATCTATGCAATGCGAGGCGACGGTCGAGAGCCGGTCGAGGCCGTGTCAGCCGCTGAGCAACGTGCCGCGCTTGACGCACTCATGAGAACAATCAGCCCAAGGGAACTAGCGGTGCCTAATGATGTTCTCGACAGATTGCCGCCGCGGCCGGCCGGCTTCGGGCGTCACCGCGAGCTCTTCCCGCGCTATACAGGTTTGATGTTTGACCCAATCTCGCCAGCGGTCGTAGCGGCCGACCACACCGTGGGAATGATCCTGCGTAGCGACCGTGCTGCGCGCATGGTCACACAACATGCAGTGAATTCAACACTGCCAAGTCTCAACGAAGTGCTCGATACACTCATTGCCGCTAGCTTTGACCACACTCCCGAAAGCAGTTATGAAGCGGAGATTGGACGTGCGGTTGAACGAGTGGTGGTCGACCGCATCACCCGACTAGCCGGCTCAGCCACTATGCCGCAGGTGCGTGCTGTAGCGTCACTGGAACTCAAGCAACTCGCGGGTCGGCTTGAACGAGAAGCCGGAACTAGTGGTCTTGATGACCAAGCGCATAACACGCTTTTAGCTCGAGACATTACACGGTTTCTCGAGAGACCGGCCGAAGCATTTCGCCAGCCATCGGTGCCCCAAGAACCACCGGGCGCGCCGATCGGTGACACGGGAATGGCATATCTGGTCCCTGACCCAGCTTGCTCAGTTTGGTGGTGGACCAACGAGCACTAAGACAGTCGCTCCACTTAGTCCGCGGCAATACAGCAACGCGCTACATTGCGTTGATATCGAGTTGACGGAGAGCCGTGTACTCCAGAATTAGAGCTTCGCCCTTGTCTTGAGTGACGCGGTCACGAACGCCTTAATCTCGTCGATCGTCTGATACACCGATACGTCAGGCGGCAGCTTAGAAAGGTCACCTGGTTCGATTGCGAATGCGGCAAGTGGTTTCCGGTACTTGATGGCAAGGTCTACTTCGCTCGCCGTACCGGCACCTCCCGGTAGCACGATTATCGCGTCGGCACTGAGCACGTTGATGTGATTCCGCGAGCGTACTTCTGTACCCTGCTCACCAGAGAAAGGGAGGTGCGTCGCGATCGGAATCTCCACCCATGGATTGGGATAACCTTCAGGTGATCGACCTGCCTCGCCAGGTAACACACCAATCACGAGGCCACGCCGGTCAGGCACCGAGTGAAACGAACGACTAACAGCTTCCATCACGCCACTTCCACCGCCAGTAAGCAGGTGTACGTCTTGCCCGGCGAGCCATTGGCCGAGTGGCTGGGCAAGGTCATCGTGTTCATCAACGCCCGATCCGATGACAGCAACAATAGGGAGTCGGCCCATGCGCGTGCTCAAAAGCGTGCCGGCGCCAAGGCCGTAACCTCGGTGGAGGGTGGTGTTGCGCCAGTGACGAGGTCTGCCACCAGAGAGCCAGTAATCGGCCCCAGCGTCAGCCCCGTCATCGCGTGGCCCGTCGCGGCAAACACCTTAGTCTGTCCTGGTAGCCGCCCTACCACCGGCAAACCATCAGGAGTACAGGGTCTCAGCCCGCACCATTCTGAGGTCACGCGGGCCGGACCGATATCGCCAAGATACTGCTCAGCAGAGGCCGTGAGTTGCGCCAAGCGCGATGGATGCATCCGGTGGTTCAATCCAGAAAATTCCAGTGTCCCCGCCAATCGAAGCCGGCCTGACATCGGCGTACAAAACACGGACGTCTCGCCCAAGACACAAGCAGCCTCAAGCGGCGGCCTGCTACCTTCTCCGAACTCAAGGTCGCGGTGATAGCCCTTCCCTGGCTGAATCGGCAACCGGCAACCGAGTTCCCGTGCGAGCTGCAAACTGTACGCGCCTGTTGCGAGTACAACAGCGTCGGCTTCGAATCGCTCGCCAGTTGCCAAGCGCACCGCAGGATGAGCACCGCCTTCGACCTTAGTCACGACACGTCCAGTCTCGGTGCGCCCACCGGCGCGCCGTACACGCTCCGCCATCTCGACCACAAAGCGATAGGGATCACAAGTCGCGGAATCCGGAAAGTAAGCTCCACCCATAACGTCGCTCTTGAGAGACGTCATCCGAGCTCCGATTTCTTCGCCGGTGAGTACCTCGGCATCGAACCCGTGATCGCGCATCAGCGCAACGTCTCGACTGGCGTGCGTTGTACCCTGCTCAGTCCGACAGACCTCATAGTAACCGGACGCCTGATAGTCGCAAGCGATCTCCTCTTCCGCAATCAATTGCGCAAAGAGTTGAAGCGTTGCATGACCTAATGGCCCCAGTACGTTCATGTTTGCCGTGAGTTTCCGTTCGGTGCAGTTAGCACTGAATCGCCAGAGCCACGCGGCGAGCGCGGGGTCGAATCGGGGCGCGATGTAGAGCGGCGTCGTTGAGTCAAGGACCCTCTTCAATGCCTGCCTCACCCGGTCCGGCTTGTTCATCGGCGGATGCCCAGCGGCGATGACACCAGCGCTCCCGTAAGAAGCGCCCTTCCCAATGGCGTCGCGCTCAAGAACGATGACGTCGACGTTCTGTTTCGATAGATAGTAAGCGCAGCAGACCCCGATGACGCCACCACCAACAACGAGAACTCGAGGCTTGCTCATGTACTCACGATTGCAGTTGCAGCCTCTTCCTTAGCACCAACGCCGCGATTCGCCTGCGGAGCGAGTTTGGCTGGAGTTTGCCGCATTGCCACAGGTCCATCGGCCTCAGTCAAATGATTCTCGCCATCACGCGTGTAATACCCAGCACCGAAGCGCTCACGTGTTGACCGCTGGGAGATCGTATCGACAAAGAACCAGTCAGCCTGTGCCCGTTCAGCTGTGATATCTAGAATGAAATACCCTCGGTGAACCTGATCGACGAACTTAAGGTGAGGACTCGACGCCATCCGCTCCGCGCGCGCCGCGTCAGCCTCATCCGGACGATCGGTGAACTGACTCGGCGAGGTCACGGCCGGTGTTACATACTCTACTGCCAGAGAACCTCGACCACTTGCCGAATCGTAGCCGGTCCATGGGTCGCGCGGAACGTCAAGCGCCCAAGAGCTGTGAATGTCACCTGTGAGTACGACGACGTTATTAACCGCGTGCGTCTCGAGAAAGTCAAAAATTCTACTCCGATTCGCTTGATAGCCATCCCAGACATCGGAGTTTCTGATCGCATCACTCGGAGCTTGCGCACTAAAAAAGACCTGCTGGCCGAGCACCCGCCACCGCGTGTCATCATCAATCGATTCCTTGAGCTCCCCGAACAACCAAGCCTCCTGCGAGTTACCGAGCAGTGAGCGTTCGGGAGCGTGCACAGCAGCGTTGTCCCCCGGGTCAACCTGTTCATCCCGTCCGGTGAGCCGAGTGTCAAGCATGATGAGATCGACGAGGTTTCCAAACCGAAAGCTTCGATAGATCTGGAGTTGACGCGCCGACCGGTTCTCACGAATCGGCATCCACTCGTAATAGGCCTTCACCGACGCGGCGCGGCGCGTTGGCCAGTCACCCTCCCCTTCGTCGGGGTCGTGGTTCTCAGCACCCTCCATCCACGAGTTATTGGTGCTTTCGTGATCGTCCCAAACAGCAATGAGTGGGTGTTGTTGCAACATCGCTTGGGAATCAGTGTCGGCTTTGTACTGCGCATGACGGATCCGGTAGTCCTCAAGCGTAACCATTTCCTTGTCTGGTAGAGGTGCTCGGTCGAGTCCCGAACCATCACCATACCGACCGTCCCGATATTCATAGAGGTAGTCACCAAGATGCAGCACCGCATCGAGGTCCGGACGTTGGGCAATACATCGGTATACGTTGAAATACCCGAACGGTAGGTTTGAGCACGACACAGCCGCCAGGCGGACACGGTCGACGTCGCCCACAGGAAGAGTCTTGGTGCGCCCGATTGGTGATGGAACGTCAAGCCCTGAGAACTGGTAGTAGTAGGTCGTGCCTGGGCGCAGGCCGGACGCATCGACCTTCACCGTAAAGTCGCGGGCAGCATTGGTCACAATCGACCCGCGCCCAATAACCGTCCGCATCTCCGGGTCGGTCGCGACCCACCAGTGCACTTCAACATCACCGTGACCGCCCGATACGCGCGTCCACAATACGACTCGGTCTTCCAGTGGATCGCCGCTCGCCACACCATGTGTAAACACGTCACGCGATGATTGCGTGGTCCCTGTAACGCGGTTCACCGACGTTAACACCAGAGACCCACCCGCGACTGTTCCCAAGAAACGTCTTCTGGACACTGCCATTTTCAACCTCCATCGTCGGTCAACCCACATCATTCGTTCAGGAAACGCTCCAGCGGCACGAGCCGTGGGATTTGGCTATCGTCACCGGTTAGCTCCCACCAAACAAGCGAGACTGGTATGACACCAGCAGTGCTTAACTCGTCCATGAAACCCTTGACGGTGAACCCGTCGCCTAACTCCAGCGCACGTTCCGCCATGAGCTTTTCAATCTCGATTTTCCCTATGAGGTAGCTGGTCCCGTATCCAGGCTGCTGGAGGTAGATATGCTGTTCCGTGAGAACAGTGTCACTATCGGCCGGCATCCATCCTCGTGGTGTCCACTTGGCCGCAAACTCCGAGGCCTCTTCGATCGTATAGCCTTCGCCATGCATCATTAGTCCACCGAGTGCCCGCGCCGCTCTTTGTGCGAGCATGATTTGTATGATCTCCTTGCCACGAGGTCGGTCCGCAAATAGGCCAGCATGCATCATCCACTCCTCCATGCCGGTTGCGAGTCCCTCTGACCGCTGGCCCCAGATATTAGACAGAGCCGGACCACGACGGATTGGATTTGAATGCGGTTCATTTTCGATCCGAGCGATCTCGGTCCAGTGAAAACTGTGGGTCCGCATGGCCACTGGGTCCCGATAGGACACTTCGCTAAAAAATCCGCGTGGCCCAACGGCTGGCGCTGGGGAAAAACTCCCTATCTTGGCCCGGAGCGCTGGGGCCATGTAGTCACGCACGGAAATAATCTCTTCATCGTCAAGAAACGCCACGAACTCATCAACAGAGGCGTTGAACCGACGGTCGTATTCCTCAGCGGAGGCCACAACAGGCAGTGGCGGCAGGTCGCGGTTCCGGTGTTCTATCAAGCGCAGCGTCGCATGTGACCGCGCCAGTTCATGCCGCATGAGCGCTACTTCGTCGTCCCAGGTGTAGTTCACGAGATGCACATTCTGGAGATACCAGTTGAGGTTCTCTTTCCCAACACCCGATGGCCCACTCTTGCTGGGCAACTCACCCTCGAGCCAAGCCGTAAACTGAACAGTGGCGTCGTGCGCTTCGCGAATGGCTGCATCTAACCCCGCGCTCGTGCCGGAAACGCGTTCAGCGAGTACTTCAAGAATCGAGGCCTGTAACCGCATGTCCCTGATTCCACCAACCCACAGGTCTCGAGCATCCTCGACCAAATTCGATTGAGCCTGCTGAAGCAGCGGTGGAACCGTCTGTAACTGAGTCGCGAGGCGTTCCGCGTCGCCGTCGGCCAACGGGTAGTCATAAGTCCAGAGATTGATCATCCAACCATCGGCACCCGGGCCCTCGCGTGCGGGTGTATCACTCTGTGCTGCGAAGACTGTCGCGTAGAACGCCGGCATGCTAGCCCAAGGTCGACGAATGCGGTGGTCAAAGTCGAGCCCATTCATTTCGGCTTTCACGAGAATATGGTCGGCCTGTTGCGCGACCGGCCAACCGCTTGAATCGATGGCCTCAAGGCGCTGCTGATACCTCGCAAGTTCCGCAAACTGGGCGGTCATGGCATCAGCCGAGTAGTCGGGGGCCGCAGGAACCGCAAAGGCCCTCCAATCCTCAAAGAGTGTGAGGAGATCCTCGTAACTAGTACTACTGGGTACTTCAGCGCGAGACCCTAAAGCATCTGGACGAGGACCTTCCGATGAACAACTCGCGGTCAGGAGAAGCACCGCAGCAACACCAGAGAGCGACGGGAGCGGGAACCATCGTGGCAACATCGTGACCTCCAGGACAACACGTGAAATGACGCTGATCGAAATCCGTAACCATCCTTAGCCGCAGACCTGCGGCCTGTCAAACGTAAACCGCTACTCAGAATAACCCCGCTATCGTAAGACTTCCTAACTATGCCCGATCCTGGCATATGATGACCGCTGCTAGGAGGGATGTATGAATAGTTTTGGGTTTCGTCTACACCGCGTCTGGATTTCGATGACCTTTGTGGCACTTTTAGCGTTACCTGGCTCGATAGAAGCCCAACCCGCAAGTTGGGGCCCGATGAGCCCGTCTATGGAGGACGTAGCGTATCCGCATCCGGTGTCGTATCTGTCGTTTAGGATGTACGGCCAAGACGTTCGGATGGCCTACATGGACGTCTCACCAGCCACCGCAGCGAATGGACAGACCGTTGTGCTCCTCCACGGTGGAAACTTCTTTGCAGAATATTGGAAGAACACCATCGAGGTGTTGCGACACGAGGGGTTTCGCATCCTAGCAACTGACCGGATTGGTTACGGGCGCTCGTCAAAACCGCTCGTCCCTTACACGCTGCACGACATGGCCCTCCACATCAAGATGCTGCTTGAGGAGAAGGGCATCCCCGGAGCTGCCATTGTGGGCCACTCGATGGGCGGAATGGTAACGTCGCGCTTCGCGTTTTCGTATCCTGAAATGACAACTCATGCGGTGATGGTCAACCAGGTCGGGCTGACCGACCAGCGTCTGGATCGTCCATGGCGTGATCCCGAAGAGCAGTACCAGGGCACCTTGAATCGAAACTATGATTCGATCCGACGTGGAATCGAGAGGTACTTCGTCACCTGGAGTCCAGAATATGAATATTTCATTCGTTTGCAATACGGCTGGACGCAAAGTGGTGACTGGCCGCAGTTCGCGATGGTGCGCAGTAGAATCTCACGGGTGTTCTACGCTGACCCGGTCGTCTATGATTGGCCCCACATTAGAGCTAAGACGCTGGTCATCGGGGGAACCGAAGATGGACCGAACTTTCCCGCCTTGGCGAAAAATGTTGCCGACACAATTCCGAATGCTGAGTTGATACTAATTGACAATGTTGGACACATTCCACACCTAGAGGCACCCGAACAGTTTCATCCCGCTCTGATCAGATTTTTGAAATCAGACCCGATACCCTACACGGAGGAACAAGGACAGCCGTAACAACAATTTGTGAAGCAGGCTTTGTATCAGGACAACATGATGAGCTTTCGTCGAGGCAACATATGGCGATTGGTGTTCGGAACGTACGCCGTCCTTTGGCTCACTCCGCTGCTCCAGGCACAACAACTACCGCGCTTTACCGAGCAGGTCCAGGTGACGCGTATTCTGATCGACGCACGGGTGATTAACGATGCAGGCACACCAGTTCTCGATCTTGGCAGTGACGACTTTGAGGTCAAAATCGGTGGAAAACTTGCACCCATCGAGTCGGTATCTTGGGTTTCGGGTCACATCGGCACTCCGGAAGACGCCCTTAAACGCTCAGCGGTAAATGATCTCGCCCCGCTGCCACAGGGACGCTTGATCGTCTTCTTTATTCAAAAAGATATGGAACAGGGACGTATCCGTGGACTGGTCCGGTTACTTGTCGAACTGCGGAAGTTTCTCGACACGTTCACGGCCAATGATCGGATCGCGGTTCTCTCATTTGATACCCATCTCAAAGTGTGGAACGACTTCACCAATAACTTTGATGACATTCGTGCCGTACTGAAGGATGGCGTCCTATTCCACAGTCCCGGACCAGTGCAGCAGGGCACTTCCCCATCACTACTAGCGCACTTGGACCTCGCGCGCGCGCAGCGTACTTACAGCGTCGAAAAATCGCTCTACCTCCTCGGCGAGGCGCTAGAACCATTACCGGGTTCAAAGGCTATCGTCCTCGTTGGGCACGGTTTTGGCTTCTTGACTCGCCATGGCGTGCTGATGGTGAACCGTTACGACGATACGAGTAAGATGCTCCAAGCAGCCCGCGCCTCGGTCTTCTCACTGGACATCACCGACGCCGATTTTCACGCGCTCGAGGTAGGTTTACAGAACGTGTCTGATGAAACCGGTGGGTTTTTCGCGCGAACCAATGTCTTTACAGCGCGTCCACTCAAACGACTAGAAGGCGCCCTCACAGGCCATTACGTGCTGTTAGTGGAACGCCCCCCGATCTCGCCTGGTGAGCACCGAGTACAGGTGAAACTCACTCGGGTAAAGGGCACGGTACTCGCACGGACCTCTTTCGTTGGTTGACAACTAGAGTTTCGCCTTACCGTCTCAATTGAATCCGTTCCCGCTGCTTGTCAGCAATATCAACGAGCCGACGTAGTTCCTTGAGCGGGTCTGAACTGTCGTCCACTTGCAGTCGTAGGACGACATCATTATTCAGCCAAACACCGGCATCCTTCTTAACGATAATCATCGCAGCCGACTGCATACCCCGAGTATCGCCTCCGGCTGCCTGTCCAGCATCGAGAGCTTCCATGAGACGGTACGACAGATGGCCAGCAGTCTGTTCAAATGCCTCAACCATGTTTGCAACCACCATCTCACTCGCAAGAATATTGCCCTGCGCGGTCGCGTACTCACCGCCGAGGTGTCCAGCCCACGCACTAGCTTTCGGTCCGGTAAACGCTGCGTAGTTTCCTGTGGCATCCATGACTGCAAATTGGCGACCTTGCTTTGTCCACCGCTCGGGATCCGGGTCAGGATCGTCTTCCCATAGTGCTTTAACAGTCGCTGCAGGCGACAACCCTGCCCGGAGTAACGCGAGTCCGCGCGGTCCATAGCGCACATCTACGATCGCTTGCGTTGCCACGACCCCCACATCCGCTTCCGCCCATAAAACACCATTCCCCACTGAGAAAACCCGTGACTGGACCGCTCCGCCAATTTCGCCCGTTTCGGGATCGAAGCCGAGAATTGAGAAAGTCGCAACTGGATCGAACTGCTGATCATCACTGCCTGCGCGAAGCACGCCGAACGTTGCCCACACCAGCAGCGCCACGACTAAAACACACCTGCCTCTTATGATTTGCATATTCATTCCGATCGTTTATCCAAGAATGTTGGATACTGGCTAACCGCGCTGCTCGTTGCATAGTCCATTAAGGTCGTAATTTTAGGATGCCAAAATCGGAAGCTCCGCTACTTGCCCCGAAGGCGCCAACCAGTAGATACCCACCATCCGATGCCCGCAGAACGCCAATACCTCGATCCTCTCCAGGGGCGTTCAGGGTGCGGTCAGATAGCCGGCCCCCGGTCGCGTCGGTCTCAATTAGTAAGAGGTTCCAATCGCCATCCACATCCGTGGACCCAATCGTGAGAAAGCCACCACCGTCACGCTGGACGGTCATCATTGCGCGGTCATCACCAGGGTGACCAACCTCAGTCCGCCACTCAATGACTCCATCGTCTGCGAGATAGATAAGATATGCGTCGTTTCCGCCTGTTCCAAATGAACTGCCATAACCCGTAACTACAAAGCCACCGTCACCAACAGACACGATGCTTCGAGCAACGTCATCCGAATCACCACCGTATGCACGCTGCCACACCGGCTTCCCTAGGGAATCTACTCGGATGAAGTAGAGATCACGAGGGGATTCAAGCTCGGATGTCGTCGTCCCGACGAAGACGAACCCTCCATCATCAGCCACAGCGACGTCGAACGCGCGATCGACGCCATCAGCGCCAAAGACCTGAGCCCACATTTGGTTGCCGCCCGGACCCAGACGTAGCATGTAAACATCCCAGTCCGGCTTCCCGACACTTTGCGTCTGCCCGGCGATAACCATGCCCCCGTCGGGAACCCGTTCGAGACTCCAAGCCCGTTCGTTCCGATCGCCTCCAAACCGCCGTCGCCACCGGAGGTGCCCGCTGGGATCAATGGCAAGCAAGAGGACATCTTCATCGCCAGTCGTGGTCGAGGTCGTATACCCAACAACGACGATCTCGCCGAAGTCATTCTCCATGAGGTCCCAACCGTAATCGTTTCCCGATTGCCCATAGGCGTTCGCCCAGAGGACTAACCCCATGGAATCGAGTTTTGCCACGTAGACATCGATTCCGTTCTCGACACCAGCACTGGTGTATCCCGCAACGGCATAGCTCCCGTCTTCCAACTCAATGACCGCATTAGCAACATCCAGGCCGGAACCACCTAATCGTTGCTCGAACGTAATGGAATCTCGAAAATCTTGAGCTGAAATAGCGGTGGCAGCTACCAAGGCGATACTCAGAAGAACCTGCCAGACCTTAGAACAGAGCATCGTGCTTTCGACAGAGGTAATCAGCGTTGCGTGTTGTGGGCGTGGGTCTCGTAATGCTGCCGCAGTAAATCCTTACCATAGTCATTGCCGTTCGGCGTTCTCACCAGCGCGTGAATGTGCTGCTGGTTGGGCTCATTGGACATAATGTGGCGAAGCCCCGCAGGTCGTTGGTGGTCGAACTCAATCAGGATCACCGGACTGTGGATCCGGTAATAAAAAACCGAGTTGTCTGCCATACCGCCGATCCAAGCGAAATAAGCCTCGTCAAGATGATTCTCAACCTCACTCATCCGCACCGCTGCGTGCCCCTCGCGCATATTAGTAACAAACAATTCAATTAAATTAAGTAGTTGCTGCTTCTGAGCAGCCGAAAACGATAAAACGGGGACCCCGGCATAATCGAGAACAATATTGTCCTTGAACGCCTCACCAAGATTGTTATTACCGGTCTTGGACACGCTGAGAATAGCTTCGGCTTGTTGGGTTTCACTGAGCGCGCGGAGCATTGCCAAACCGGATTGTTGCTCTGCTTGCAAGATTGACGTACCGCGAAACTTGCCGGCCACAGCAATGACTGGTTCAGAACCAACAAACAACGGCGTCATCACCACCTGATCCCCGAGGACGAAGTAGTTAATGATCAGGTGATGACCATCAATCTGCCAGCCCCAGGGCTCGGTGGCTGACGGTTGCCCCATTATGGTCATCCAATAGAGCAACTGGTTGTACTCGACGAAGTTGTCATCATTAAGCTCGCCTAGCGTGTAGTTGAGCTTCATAATGTCCTGCGATAGCTTCAATCCTTTGGCACTCAGCGAAGCACGGAGGAGATTGAACGCCGCCGCCCTCTGCTCGTTGGACATCTCATCGAAGCCAACACCTTGACGGAGGTAGAAATGCTGGTTCATCCACTTCCGCCATTCGGGATCATTGACAGGAAATATTGTCTTCTCCCGCTGACGGCCATCGAGCAATTTCAAAAATGCTTCAGCTGCGACCTGTACCGGCTGGGTTGACACACCGGTCGACCGGATCGGGAAAAGTCCACTGACTGGGTCTCCTGTTGCCGTTATACCCACAAACGGATCCCTCAGCCCTTCCGTTTCCGCACCTGTCGAGAGGGCTATGAACCGTTGCATGACGTCATCGGGAAAACGCTGCTGTGAAAGTCCAACTCCGAAAAACACACTGAGGAACAGTACGACGGTCGTAACGAAGCAAACGCGTGTCGTCATCGTGTCCTCCCTTGCAGGCTCAGGCGATTTCGCCCTTGGAAATCGTTGGGAAAGAAGACCTCTGCCGAGTTCCAATTGCCACAAGGCTAACCACTTCAATTCGTGCTACGACCGTTTTCAAAAAAACGCCATGGGCTAGCGCTCTCAGCCAGCAAGATCGGATACTTGGTGGCGCCAATTATAATCGAGCGACTCGTCCTGAAGTGACGAAACTGGAAAAGGCGGAGAGCACGTTATGAATGACCGACAGAGCACGCTACGAATCAATGCTGACCGATTTCGTAAGAGATTCGACGCACTCGCAGAAATTGGTGCAACCGCCGACGGGGGAGTACATCGGCCGGCGCTTGGCCCTGAGCACCTCCGCGCCAGAGAGTGGTTTTTAAAGGAAGCCACGGCCGCAGGATTAACGACCCATGTCGATGGTGCGGGTAACCACTCAGCCGCCTTGTCCTGCGGTCCAGCTGGCGCGCCCGTCCTTCTGTTGGGGTCGCATCTCGATTCGGTGAGATACGGTGGACGGTTCGATGGTGCCCTCGGTGTGCTCGCCGCCCTTGAAATACTACAGGTCGTTAAGGAAGCCGGTGTTACTCTTGAGACCAATCTCGAAGCCATCGACTTCACAGACGAAGAGGGAACACATCTTGGGTTCCTCGGTAGTCTGGCTTTGGCGGGAGCGATCACTCCCCAAGAATTACGTCACCCCGGGAGCGACCTAGGGGTATTTCAGAAGGCACTCGCTAAAGCCGGTTTGACCGAGAACTCAATCCTCAACGCGAGGCGTGCCCACTCGACCATTGCCGGTTATCTAGAATTGCACATTGAGCAAGGCAATCGATTGAACACATCGGCAGATGATATCGCCGTCGTCACATCGATTGTTGGTCTAAGACGACAGAAGGTCACCTATATCGGTCGCGCTGATCACGCCGGCACGATCTCCATGAAGGAGCGGCGCGACGCTGGACAGGGTGCCGCAGCACTCATGCTCTCCTCACGTCGCCTGGTGATGAAAGAGTTTCCGGAGAGCGTGGTGAACACTGGTACTATCGAATTCTCGCCAGGCGCAATGAACATCGTCCCTCAGCGTGCACAGCTGACCCTCGAATTCCGTGCCCCGAAACCGCATGACCTCGAGCAGTTAGGCGTGGCTCTGCAACAACTGGTGCATACCGAGGCGCGCGAACGGGAGTTAGATGTCACCATCGAGGAAGTTGACGGCATCCAGCCAGTACAAATGAACGGGCAGGTGCAAGCGGCGTTCGTTGCCGCCGCTGAGCAACTTGACCTCCGCCACAAACGAATGGCCTCTGGAGCGGGCCACGACGCTCAGGTGATGGCGAAGATCTGTCCCGCAGGAATGATCTTCGTCCCTTCAGTCGACGGTTGTAGTCACTCAGCGCGCGAATTCACCGAGTGGGAGGACTGCATTAACGGCGCAAACGTTCTCCTACAGACCGCTGTTGCTGGCATTCCTAGTGCAGATAGACCAAGAACCGGGTAGTCCGGTCTCCAATGTCAGTCGCCAAACTTGATCCCTTGCGCAAGCGGAAGTTCAGTGCTTCGGTTGATCGTGTTGGTCTGGCGACGCATGTAGGCCCGCCAGGCGTCCGTTCCTGACTCTCGCCCGCCACCCGTTTCCTTCTCTCCACCGAAAGCTCCACCAATCTCAGCTCCGCTGGTGCCGATGTTGACGTTAGCGATCCCGCAATCACTGCCGCACGCCGACACGAAATATTCCGCTTCTCGAAGATGCTCGGTAAAAATGGCCGATGACAGTCCCTGAGGCACGGCGTTGTGAAGGGTCACCGCTTCCTCGACCTCATCAACCGACTGCGCTAATGTCGCATCAGCTGAACCATAATCGATGATGTAAAGGATCGGTCCAAAGGTTTCTTCCTGTACGATGGCCAAGTCGTTTGTCGCAGCCGCCAGACATGGTGTGACGTAGTGTCCACCAGGGTGGGCCTCATCCTCCAGCCGATCACCACCACAAAGAACCTCACCACCTTCTGCCTTGACCCGCGCTACTGCCTGCATCAGATTCTCGACAGCATCCAGAGTGGCTAACGGTCCCATCAACGTTTCCGGCTGCCGAGGGTCGCCGATCCGCACACCGGCGTAGGCGCGCTTCAACCGATTTACTAGTTCACTACGTACCGAACGGTGACAGATAATCCGGCGTGTACTGGTACACCGCTGCCCAGCCGTCCCAATCGCACCGAACAGAATGGCCGGTAGGGCCACATCAAGATTGGCGTGGGCTGTGACAACAATTGCGTTGTTACCGCCCAGCTCAAGGATCGTACGACCAAGGCGTTGGCCGACGACTCCGGCCACGTGGTGCCCAACCTCGCAACTACCGGTTACGGAAATGAGACCGACTCGGCGGTCTTGAACTAATCGCTCGCCGATTGTCGAGCCACCGCCAATGGTCAGTGAAAAGACGGCCGGGTCCACGTTGTTAGCACGGCAGACCTCTTCGGCGAGCCGGGTAACAGCAATCGCGGTTAACGGGGTTCGGCTCGCCGGCTTCCACACTGTGCTGTTGCCACACACTGCACCGAGCGCCGCGTTCCAACTCCACACTGCAACCGGAAAATTAAACGCGGACACCACACCAACAACTCCTAATGGGTGCCACTGCTCGTACATCCGATGGTCGACTCGCTCGGACGGCATCGTTAAGCCATAAAGCTGCCGTGATAGCCCACACGCGAAGTCGCAGATGTCGATCATCTCCTGCACCTCGCCCTCACCTTCAGCCGCAATCTTGCCCATCTCAAGCGTTACAAGCGCACCGAGATCCCGTTTGGCAGCGCGCAAGCGATCGCCCAACTGACGCACCACCTCACCGCGCTGAGGAGCCGGCACGTTACGCCACGCATTGAACGCGTGCACCGCCTGACCAACGATCTGTTCGTATTCGTCCTCAGTTACGGTCTTAACCGACGCGATACGGGAACCATCGATCGGCGTGACCACTTCAACCTCCGGCCCCGATCCGACCCAGTCACCACCAAACCCTCCAGAATTAATTGGTGCAATACCCAGCGTGTTAAGTAAGTCAGACATCAATGCACACCACCCATCGTGAACCGCCAAACGTTAGAGTTCTGCTACACCTACCATAACGACACTACCAAGGACGATCATAAACAAGCCAAGGACTGCAACGACTGTCGCCATTGAACTCCTCCGCGAGGTAAATCACTCGGGTGCCACAATCCTGACGGAGGTAAGCTCGGCACGTCAGGGGTCAGCCTCCGCCTGTGCGTAGCTACTAGCGACGAGCGGTGGGGGTCATGGTGATCTCGTGACGTTCGCCGTCGCGTAAAAACACCACCGTAATGACCTCATCAACCTTCACGGCATCCAACGCGTAAGTGTAGTCATAGATGTTGGTAATCGATTGACCTGCAAACTCAATGACCACATCGCCCTCTTGGAGGCCAGCCCTCGCCGCCGGACCACCTTCGATAACACCACCTAGTAATAGACCCTCGACCTCAGCAGTATAGTCAGGAATCGTTCCAGTGAACGCCCGCAAGCTCGCACGTTGGCCCTGCTGCTCTACCTGTTCGACCCGTACAAAGTCCAATGGAGTGTTTCGATTGGAAACATTACGCGCGATGATCGTACCTAACCTGACCACTCGGTCGAGATCCTCGTAGTTAACAGCCGAAGCATCATCACTCGGCCGATGGTAGTCCGAATGGCTACCTGTGAAAAAATTTAGGCTCGGAACCTCCGCACCGTTAAAACTCATCACATCGGTCGGCAAGTACGGATCGTGTTGGATCTGCACGTTGAAACCAACAGGTACGTTCGCCTGCTCAATCAGCCCCTCCCATGCCGTGCTAGAACCCACCGCCTGCAGCGCAAGCCTGTTGTCACGTGCGCGTCCGACCATGTCGAAGTTCAAATAACCCGAGATGTCCGGCATCGGTACTGGCTCTGTATCAGCAAAGTTCGCAGACCCAAGGAGACCCAACTCTTCGCCTGACCAAAACGCCAAGATGACACCTCTGCGACGGTCCGTGCCGGCAAGTGCACGGCCGATTTCAATGACCGCCGCCACACCAGATGCGTTATCGTCAGCACCGTTATGAATTTCACCACGCTCGTTATCACGTGCTAAAGAATTGCCTTGGAGACCGAGGCCCAAGTGGTCATAGTGCGCACCCAGTAACACATACGGCTTTTGATCTACAGTGACCGACGGCATGGCCAACGGCGGCAAATATCCGACAACATTGAAGCCGGCACGCTGCTCCCTGGTCACCCTGACATCGAGTATCAGTCGTACGTCGTCGATAGAAAATCCCGCCACGTGAGGGTTACCGGTGTCCAGTTCAGCCTGAATTTTCTCGACAGTCCGGTCCGGCACATACTCAAACAGTGAATCCCCCACAGCTGCACTCATGGTAGCGGCGACAATCCCCGACCCGGAAATGGCTGTATCAAAGGTCATCGGAATCGTCAGACCAGCGTTCGGCGAGCGCGGGCCAGTTAACACGAGCAATGCCTTTGCCCCACGTTCGCGGGCAGCCATTGCCTTATAGCGGAGGCCTGAATATCGCGCAAGGATGTTACGTAGTTCCTGGTCTACATCCTCTGGAAAATAGCGAAACACCACAACAATCTTGTCGGTGACGTCGAGGGTTGCATAGCTGTCATAGCCGAAGTCTTGCGAGTCGGGCACGACTAGGCCGTAACCAGCGAACACTACCTCGCCTTCGACTTCGGTCGAATCAGAAAACGACAGCGCTTGCACGTCGTCACTGCTATTCCAGCTGGTATCAAGGTTGAGTGTCAGTGACGTGCCAGCATCGTTGACACCGGCCGTGAACTCGAAAGGTAACCGGAAATCTGATTGGCCCGGAAGGACCGTCGCTCCGATCGTGCGAAGTTGCCCGACAATGTAGTCTGCTGCACCTTGGGCTCCGTCAGACCCAGTCAGGCGTCCCCTCAATGCATCTGCCGCCAGCGCCTCAACATGCGGTTGTGTTTGCCATTCTTCTTGGGCAACAACCGGACCTACGAATGCACTCACTCCGACGACGAAAACTGCCACAGAGAATTGAACGCGACATCGCTGCGTCATAGCGTTACTCGTCACCACCCGCGTCGCTGTTCCCGCCAGAATCCCTTAGCCCAGCGGCCTCAAGCGCTTCGAGCGCCTTGGCATGATTCCACTGTCCGAGAAAAATCTGTCCGGCTTGGCCACCAGCGCGATTTGACGTCCATGTTAGAACCTCGCCATTTGGTGACGGTACAGGCAGTCCGTCGAACCCGTCGGTGTAGGTGATACGTACCGGTTCCTTTCGACCATGGGCATCGACAATGTACACCTCAAAATTCGTGAAGCCCAGTTTGTTCGATGCAAAGAAGATGTACTCGCCTGATGGATGGAAGTACGGCGCCCAACTCATCGAGTTAAAGTCAGTGACCTGCTGCTGATCGGTGCCGTCGAGATTCATCGTCCAGACATCGGCGATCAAACCTGCTTCATCAAAACGCCGCCAAACGATTTGCGAACCGTCGGGGGAGAAGAACGGACCGCCGTCGTACCCCACAACATCGGTAAGCCGTCGCTGCCCTGATCCGTCGGCACGCATAATGTAGATTTCAGCAAAGTATGACGGGTCTAGTTCTAGCTGCTTCCGCTCATCCTGACTCAATTCTCGGTTGTAGGCGTCACGCATCGACGTAAACACGAGCCATTCTCCATCGGGTGAATAGCTCCCTTCAGCGTCGTACCCGTAGACGTCTGTCAATCGAGCATATTCACCAGAGTCCTGGTCGAATGTATAAATCTCCATCTCCGGGTCGTAGTCCCACGCGTATCGTCGTTCTTGCCCAGATTCTCGAAAGGCAATCTCGGCAGCCTGTAACGCCTCGGATTCTGAATCGTGCTGAGTTGAGGCATACATGATGAGCGCGCTGCCAGGCTGGAAAAAAGCACAGGTCGTCTTGCCATGACCTGGTGAAATCCGGCGCGAGTCACCCGTCTCCATATCAAGAACGTAAATCTGATAGAAGGGGTTCTCGGATTCTCGTTCACTTTGAAAAACAAGCATGCCACCGTCTGGTCGAAAATAGCCCTCTCCAGCTCGCTTACCCGTGATCGTCAGTCGCCGGATACGCGTCAAGAAGTCGGATTCAGAGTAATCATCGTCATTCTGACTAGCAACAAAGGTCCCCGACAGCCCTAAAACCAGCACCACCGCCACAATTACTACCCTGCACATCCGTGTCCCAACGTTTGCCATATTCCAACCCATCTTTAACACTCTGGCCGTCAGAGCCCGCCCTCACCATATTATCGTGCCCACTAAGAATCGCGAGAACTTCGGTATCTAGCCTTTGAATGCCCCGCTCTGAAAATCCTCGACTGCCTGCATGATTTCGGTTCGAGTATTCATCACAAATGGACCGTAGCGTGCCACCGGTTCACCAATTGGTTTGGCCGCGAGCAAAAGGAAGCGAACCTTGGTAGACCTGGCCGTAACGGCTACCCGGTCACCATCACTTAGTGTCGCAAGCCGTCCCGAACCGATCGGCGTCCCAACTCCTGACCCAGTACCGCCGAATTCGCCCTCGCCCTCGAACACATAGCAGAGCCCGTTGTGCCCGACAGGAATCTCTTGTTCGAACCGACCACCAGATGGCACGGCAACATCGAGATAAATCGGTGAAGTCGAAATGTTGGTAACAGGACCGCTGGTCCCGTTCGATGTTCCTGCGATTACCTTCACCCGCACGTCTGCGTTGGATTTCCATTCAGGAATTTGGCCAGAAGGGATGTCCTGATAGCGCGGCGGCATCATCTTTAGCCGCGCGGGAAGATTAATCCACAGTTGGAAACCCCAAAGTAGCCCGTTCTTCTGTTTCGGCATCTCCGAGTGCACGATCCCCTTGCCAGCCGTCATCCACTGCACGCCACCAGCCGCGAGGGTCCCTCGATTGCCAAGATGGTCAGAGTGCTGCATTGCACCAGCAAGCATGTAGGTAACCGTTTCAAACCCCCGATGTGGATGATCCGGAAACCCAGCCAAGTAGTCGCCCGCTTTATCCGATCGAAATTCATCGAGCATTAGGAATGGGTCGAGTTGACTGAGCGCTGGGCTGCCGAGACTGCGCTTAAGCTTCACGCCCGCCCCGTCCGATGTGTCCTGCGCCGCCACGATTTGACTGACCGTACGGTAATTCACACCACACCCCCTGTCACACCGCGACCGGATCGGGTTTAACAACTCGGCCTGGCGTGGCACCGGTGTGCTCACCCGCCTTGATGACAAATGCACCGCCGACAATCACGTGCGGGATGCCAACGGGATACTGGTGCGGATTCTCGAACGTCGCTTGGTCAGCAACAATGTCGGGGTCGAACACAGTGAGGTCGGCGATGGCACCAGGCCGAATGACGCCACGGTCGCGGAAGTTGAGCCGTGCCGCCGGCATGGCGGTAATCTTGTGAATCGCAGTCTCAAGAGGCATCACCTGTCGCTCGCGGCAGTAGTGTCCCAGCAGACGCGGAAAGGTACCGTAGGAACGTGGGTGCGGTGAACCCTCCGACAACGGCCCATACGGCGCACGTGCTTCACCGTCCGAGCACACCATGCCGAGTGGATGTGCTAGAAGCCGCTCGGTATTTTCTTCACTCATGCCAAACCCCACCATACCGGTTCCGCCACGATCCTCAAGCATGATTCGCTTGAGCAGCACATACGGTGCCTCGCCTCGCTCGACCGCCAGGTCACCAAACCGTCGACCACGTGCCCAAGCGACTGTTTCCGATCGCGTCGATGTAACCTGCACCGAGTTCCAATCACCCAACTGCGACACCTTCGCATAAACTGCTTGCTCAATCTTCGCTTCAAGCTTGGAATCGAGTAAGCGTTCGAGAAACGTGTCGATACCACCATCGCGGACCCAGAGTGGGAAGAGGTTCGATAGGCCGGTACTATAAGCCACGTAAGGATACCGGTCATACATAACATCAATACGGTCAGCGCGTGCAGCTTCAAGGATCTCGAGCACAACCCGGGCTTTCCACCAGTTCCGTTGCCCTTGGGCCTTCATGTGTGACACCTGCACGGGTACACCGGCGAGGCGGCCAACGTTCAACGCCTCTTCGATAGCCGCAATTAGCCGATCATCCTCATTTCGTATGTGGCTGGCATACGGTAGCCGCCGCGCGCGTAGCGGCTCAGTCAGTGCAACCAACTCCTCGGGGTTAGCGAATCCACCTGGTACATACTCCAGCCCGCTGGATACACCACAAGCTCCGGCAGCAAGACCCTCGTGGATTAGGCTGACCATGCGCTTCAATTCCTCGGAGGTTGCGCCGCGATTGTCATTGCCCACAACGAGGCTACGCACTGATCCAGCGCCAATCATGCTAGCCAGATTCACTGACCCGGGTGTCCGCGAGAGACGATCAAAGAATCCTGCTAGGCCACGAAAGTCAATGTGGACGTCGTAGCGTGATCGATAAAAGTCCTTGGTCGATTCAAACTCGCGCTCTGTCCATGTTCCGGTCGAACTTCCATCCTGGCCAACAACTTCGGTTGTAACACCTTGACGGACCTTACTTTCGGCACGGGGATTAGCGAGCAGGACAAGGTCTGTGTGCGAATGGATGTCAATAAATCCAGGTGCGAGCACCAACCCCTGAAGGTCGATGACCTCGGCGCCAGTGGTGGCAAGACCCGGACCAACGGCCGCGATTCGGTCGCCCTGAAGAGCAACCTCGGCAGCAAATGGGGAACCTCCCGAACCGTCGTATACGGTGGCACCGCGCAAAATGATGTCGGCCGATACTGGGGCCTGCGCCCAAACGATTTCACGCGCCCACCGAGGCATGGCGAGCGAAGCGAGACCGGTGGTGTGAGCAAGAAATGTGCGACGATTCACTGGAGCTATCCTCTCAAAACAAAAGCACGGTAGTAAAACACTATAAACCGCACCCACGCAGTGTCCCTAGTCCAACATCTACCTCACTTTTTACTCTCAACTCCTGTATTCTTGTGCCGGTATGAGTCGCACTGCCTCTACGATGTTGCCTCTGGAGACACCAGCGCCAGAGTTCGTGTTGCCTGACCCGCGTGGTGACATTGTCTCGCTGTCTCGTTTTGCTGACGCACCAGCACTCGTGATCATTTTCATGTGCAACCATTGCCCCTACGTAAAACATCTGAAGCCGGCACTAGCCGCGTTCGCCCGCGACTACCTCCCGAAGCATGTCGCGGTGGTTGGGATCAATTCAAATGACACAGCCGAGTTTCCCGAAGATGCCCCTGAACGCATGGTAGAGGACATCGAAGCGTTTGATTACCGCTTTCCGTATCTCGTGGATGGAACACAGGAGATAGCCAAAGCATACGGTGCGGCCTGCACCCCGGACTTCTTTTTGTTCAACGTGGGTCGGCGGCTTGTGTACCGAGGACAGTTCGATAACAGTCGACCGAACGATGGCCTACCCGTTACCGGTGAGTCCTTACGATCGGCAGTGGACGCCGTCCTCGCCGGCTCACCGGTCCCTGGACCTCAAACGCCAAGCCTTGGCTGCAACATCAAGTGGAAACCAAATAACGCACCGGATTACTTCGCCGGTTGAGATGATTTCGAACCAACCTCGGACATAAAGCGCCCTTGATTACTGGGCGCTCCTCGTTCATCACAAACACCCTGCCCTGTACCGAACCCTGGGTCGACCTGCATAGCATCTTCCAACAACTCTAGATAATTGACGCGTGGCACCTCCACCGCACCTAGACGTGCCAAGTGCGGTGTGAGCCATTGGACGTCGAGCAAGCGGAATTCGCGGGTCCGCAGGCGGTCTATCAAGGCCGAAAGTGCTACCTTTGACGCGTCGGTCACACGATAGAACATCGACTCGCCAAAGAACACTCCCCCCAAAGCAACGCCATAGAGTCCACCAGCCAATTCTCCACCACGCCACACCTCGACCGAGTGTGCGAAACCCGCTTCGTGGAGCGCCGAATATGTTTCGATAATTTCGCCGGTGATCCAGTCACCTTCAGCCCCGCGAGACGCGCAGCCAATAATTACCTGACGAAACGCGTGATCGAATGTTATGTCGAACTTGTGACTCCGCAAGACACGTGCCAAGCGACGCGAGACACGAAACCGATCTATCGGTAGGATCCCACGCGGGTCGGGCGCGTGCCACACCATGGTGCCAGATGGCCCGGGCATTGGGAACAAACCCGAACGGTAGGCCGTTAGCAGGACCTGGAGCGAAATCATAATCCGTCTAGTAATATATAGTGGTTCGTCAGTCGTAGCTGGGCATTGGTCCCCTCTGGGGTTAGTCTGCATACAATGAATGGACGAGTCGTTCCACACGCCGCACGAAGCGTATTACCATGAACGAATCCGACGTAGTAACTAAAGGGATCCGGGTCCACGTGACCTCTCATTACTCTGCTGAAAACTCTCAGCCGCAGAATCTGTGGTTCTTTCTTTATACGATCAAGATTTCGAACGAGAGTACCGATACGGTGCAACTCATTAGCCGTCACTGGATCATCACCAACGGTGAGAACCAGGTTGAAGAAGTTCAGGGTCCAGGTGTCATCGGTAAACAACCGGTGCTGGCACCTGGTGAATCGTTTGAGTACACGTCTGGCTGTCCACTCACCACGCCTTTCGGCATGATGAAGGGGACCTATCAGATGGTCACGGCCGACGGTGACAATTTCGAAATCGAGATCGCTCCATTCGCTCTGACAGAACCCTACACCGTGCACTGAACGTGCCACCGGACACGTCACGCGGTAGTATTTTTCTTGGTCACAACGTATTTGTTGCTTGAAACGTCGAGACCCAATGGGCTGATTAGTAGGCATCGGCTGGCCTACCCTCACAATTTAGTCGAGTGCTTCACTCGTTGGTAGACACCCCTCCTTATGTAATGCAATCAGACGTTTCCATCCGCACCAGGCGCGCGGCGATGACGGCACTTTTCATGAGTGCTGGCCTGTCTTCAAGCGGATACATCGCTGCGATTATCGTGGCTCCTCTCATCGCCGAAGACCTGCTCGGTGACACTATGCTGAGTGGTCTGCCGTCAGCCTTTACTGTCGTTGGTATGGCCATCGGCTCAACGGTGTTGTCAGCTAGGATGGCCAAGTCCGGACGACGTAGCGGTCTGGTTCTGGGCTACACAGTCGTGGCGGTAGCAGCTGCCCTAGCTGTGATTGCAACAAATCTCGCGTCCTTCACCCTATTCTCATTCGCCATGTTCATCCTAGGTACTGGCCACAGTGCAAACCGGCTCACGCGCTATGCGGCGTCAGACATGTATGGGTCGAAACATCGCGCAGCGGCAATCGGCTGGGTGATCTGGGCCGGCACGATAGGGTCAGTGGTCGGCCCAGCGCTTCTCGAACCAGCGCGCGTATTTGCGATATGGCTCGGCACTGTTGAAACATCTGGCGCCTATTTGGTGACCATCGTTGGAGCCCTAAGCGCGATCGGGGTTTTGCGGGCAAGAATGCCTCGGCTCGCTTCATTCAGCGCGTCGACCAGTTCAAAGGCTCAGTATTCCAGCATCAGTCAGTTGCTCGGGGTACCCGAAATACAGATCGCGCTAATGGCATTAGTCATTTCCCAAGGGGTAATGGTGCTCCTAATGACCATGACACCAGTCCACATTCGAAGCGCGGGTGATGGGCTTGGTTCGATCGGATTGGTGATCGGTGCTCACGCTTTTGGCATGTACGCGCTTTCTCCGCTTACAGGGATGCTGAGCGACCGACTGGGACGTGTCCCCGTCATTCTGCTCGGAATGGCCATGTTGGTGGGTTCAGCGTTCTTGGCCGCCAACACTCCCGGACACGAAACCATGCGGTTGACAGTCGCGTTGCTGCTGCTGGGTCTCGGATGGAATCTCGGGTTCGTTTCCGGCAGTGCCCTGCTGACCGACAGCGTGCCCGACATTGACCGCCTCCGTGTACAGGGGTTCGGTGACTCGGTTACCTGGGTGACCGGTGCGGTGGCTAGCCTTGCGTCAGGTATTCTCCTAGCAAGCGGTGGTTTCCCCAAGCTGAGCTTCGTCGGCGCAACGTTCGCGGTCCTGCCAGCACTATTGATTGGGTGGCACCGACTCCGTAAGTCGCCAGTCGTTAGCCCAGACGCAGAACTCTAACAACTAGAAACGTCAACCTTCCTCCGGCAGCACCGTCCGACGGACAACGCCTTCGATTGTTAGACCTTGAATAATGATCGAAAAAATAACAACACCGTAGGTCGCCGCAAGCAATAACTCCTTGACCGGTGACGGTGGCAGGGACAACGCTAGCGCAACAGAGATACCTCCCCGCAATCCGCCCCACGTAAGCACAGGAATCGCGCCTCGTGTAAACGTTCGCATCAAACCCAGAAGCGTGATTGAACCCGCCACGCTTACGAAACGTGCCATCAAAACCACGGGAATCGCCAAGCCTACGGCAAGGCCAATCTTACCGTTCAAGGAGAGCGCCACGACCTCAAAACCGATGATGAGAAACAGAACTGAGTTGAGAATCTCGTCGAGTAACGACCAGAACGTTTCGATGTGTTTTCGTGTATTTACACTCATCGCGAATCGCGTGCCGTGATTGCCAATGAAGAGTCCCGCGACTACCACTGCAAGTGGCCCTGACACGTGTAACTGAATCGCGATAACTGAGATCGTCATCACGAGAGAGAGCGTCATCAGTATCTCAAGGTTATGCTCGTCTACTTGGCGCATAACTCGAAAGGTGAGGTATCCAGTCAATAGGCCGAGTGCAATACCGCCGACCACCTCGGTCAACAGCAGCTTTGCCACCATCAGAGCTGACACATTACCTGGTGAAGTAGCGTCAAGCCCCAACCCGACCAACACTGAAAAAATGACCACGCCCACACCGTCGTTGAAAAGGCTTTCGCCAGCGATCTTGGCTTGGAGTGCCTTCGGCACAGCGACCGTCTTTAGAATGCTGAGCACAGCGATCGGATCGGTGGGTGAAATGAGCGCGCCGAAGACAAGGCACTGTAACCATGAAATGTCGAACCCGAGCGCGTGCCAACCTACGTAGGTCAACGCTCCGACAATCAGTGTTGACGTGACGGTGCCAACCGTTGCTAACATCGAGATCGCCCAGCGGCGATTCAATAAATCGGCCAGGTCAACATGTAAGGCGCCCGCGAAAAGCAGAAAGCCCAACATGCCTTTCATCAGGGTTTCGTACAGGCCGATTTCAAGTAATACACCGTGGACGGCCGCGCGGAAACCAAGTGAAGGGAAGAGGCTATCGACCGCCAGTGCGGCGAGCGAGGTGAAAAGAGCAATGACAACAAGGCCGATGGTATGAGGCAACTTCAGCCACCGGTGGTTCAGGTAGCCGAACGCCGCCGCTCCCGTCACGAGGAGGGTGGCAAGCTGGAGAACCGACTCTATGCCCATTGCGCCACTCTACTGTGAGAGCGACGTCTCATCCGAAAAAAATTGAAAAAATACCGAGAGTGCCCCGTTCAGTGCTCATTCCCACGCGACCTCAATTTCATACGCGTCGTCGCCACCCGTCCCTGTACCAGTCACGCGTATGCTCTCAGGCCGATGCACCCGCAGGTTAAACGGCGTGCCGTCGCTTCCACGAAGTTCACCCAACGAGAAGCGGTTTGTAGCCTCAGACTCAAGGCGGTATATCGTCGCCGAGAAGACCATCTGCCGTCCGACGGGAAACACTTCCAGTTTGACGTCATTCAGCCCGGTACCGGAGTGGTTACTTACGCTTATGTTGAGTTGCGACCGTTCGATTTCGATCGGCCCTCCGGTCGGCGAATCGTAGTCCCGACCTGACCCGCACGCCATCACAACCACCATGATGCCTAGAGTGAACGCCGCCGCCGCTATTTTATGAACACCTATGCACTTCTTCATGGCCTTACCCTCCAAAAACTCTACAGAAGACCAACGGCCGACTGGGGAATCGAATTGTATGAGCCGAACTGACCCAACGGCCGAGGGAGGCGGAACGACAAGCCAGTGGATTCTGGACCGGGACCGGTCCCAGGAGAACCAAAGAGTATGACGCCGAACGCCGAAGGTCTCATATTCACCACCGGGAACGGAACGCCGACCGTATCAGAAAAACAAACCTACACGGAGACGCTGAGTCTAGCCCGATGAGACCGGGTATGCAAGGTTGGGCCGGGTGGGGCCGAATCGCTCATCCCGTCGAGGTGACGGCCACAGTGGTGTCCTAGAAATGCCGTTCGTACCAAGCAATTGAACGTTCAAGTAGGTCTACTTGGTGGGCCGCCTCGCGAATGCCGTGGCCCTCTCGTGGGTAGCGTACCATCACCGCCTCCACGCCAACGTCTTTGAGTGCGATATAAAACTGTTCGGCTTCAGCAATCGGTACATCATTATCGTTTTCGCCGTGCACAAGCATCGTTGGAGTCGTCACGCTGCGTGCGTAACGAATGGGTGACCGCTCCCAGAGCAAATCAATGATGCCATTTTCGTGGGGGTAAGCACCAAATTCTACGGCGAGATAATCATGATAGTAAGCCATGTAGTTGAAACTGATGAGATTTGAAATGCTCGCTCGCGGAATCGCCGCCCTAAAGCGCTCTGTCTGCGTAATAATCCAATTCGTGAGCTGTCCACCATAGCTCCCGCCTTCGATCACCAGCCGACTACCGTCAAGCCACCGGTACCTGTCGAGCGCTGCATCAACACCAGCCATTACATCTTTCGCTTCGCCACCGTTTTGATCCTTAAAAATGGCGTCGGTCAGCTCTTGCCCATAGCCAGTCGACCCTCGGTAATTCACCATGAGTGTTGCCCAGCCGAGTCCCGCATAGACCTGTGCAGTTAGATTGAACGCCGCCCCTTGCTGCCCGTGGGGGCCACCATGGATCATGACCACCAGTGGATGACGATTTGCTGAATCCAGATCAACGGGTTTAGTAAGGAAGGCCTCGATAGGTCGGTCATCGAAACTCGAAAACGTGAACGCTTCTACCTCAGCCGTCACACGCTCGGCAAGAAGCTCGGCATTCAGCGACGTCAATGGTTCCGACGAACCGTCGTGTCGCATATAGAGTTCAGTAGGGCCGCTCGGCGCTGTGAAGGTGTAAGCGATCGCACCATTGTCCGCCACCGACCAAGCGCCGACCCGTCCTCGATCAATAACAGTCATGCGAGGTGAACCACCAGAGGTGGGCAACTGAAACAGATGGACATTGCCACGCGCCTGAACCGTGAAGTAGAGCGACTGACCATCAGCAGCCCACCGCACATTCCGTTGACGATTATCAATGCTGCCCCCGAGCTCTTGGCGGTTGCGCCCATCAGCGTCGATAACCCACACGTGGGTGTCCTCCATCGTCGTCTCGGATGAAGTTAACGATCGTCGAGTTCCTAAATAGGCGATCAGGCGACCGTCGGGTGACCATGTCGGTTGGTACTCCGCACTGGCCGTATCAGTCACCCTGCGAATCGCACCGTTTGCAACACGCACTGCATATATATCGTAATTAAAAACACGGTCCGGGTCCGGCTCGCGATTCGACACAAACACAATTTCATCGCCCTGCGGTGACCAATCGATAGAGTGCTCGTAATAGATTCCGCTGGTAAGTTGATTTACGCGATTAGTAATTCGGTCAAATATGAATATATGCACTCGACGATTGTCGTTAAACCGAGTCATCCCCTCTGAAGCCGTTGGCTTGTAGAGATAACGGGTGATGACCATCGGGTCACCTGCTGCCGCATCCTCTGCCTCACCGGTCGCCGACACGAAAGCAATGCGGTCGCCATCGGGGGCCCACGCAATCCGCTCCCCGGCTGACGGCAGTGGGTGATTTGTGCCTGTAATTGGTGTAAGAAATTTTTCAGCCGAGCCATCCGCGCGCGCTACTACGAGCCCTACCTGACCTTCCACTACGCCGAAGTAAGCAATCTCTAGACCGTTAGGTGACCAGCGAGGCCCCGAGGCAAAGCCACCCTCGCCACCGAGTTTCGACACCGCGCCGCTTGCGATCTCCATTACCCAGCCTTCTGAATAGGGACGCCCAGGTCGATCGCTTTTTCTAACACTGTAGGCAACTCGCTCCCCGTCAGGTGAAAGTTGAACATCGCCGACGGCCTGCTGCCGATAAATGTCGGCGGCTTCAAAGGGGCGAACTTGCGCACTCACCGACCGGTCGGCTCCTACCGTCACACCAATGACAACTAATAGAACAGCGATACACACGCGAGGGCTCATGGGTCTCCTTCGATAGCGAGTACGGTGAGCAGGATATCAGAGAAAGAACAGAGAAAATGGGTGACGGAAGCCAAAAAACAATAATTGCGCGGAAGAAAAAGTCTTCACCCCCGCTTCACCGGTCTTGGTCCCGTTGACTTCTACCCTTTGAATCCCGTTCTGTTCAACGCAGTTCCCTGCCCCGTGTCTCCGGAATCCAAATCCAGAAAATGGCAGCCACAATGAAAGCTGCAGACGTAATCGAAAGTGCCGGAGCAAAACCATGGGTCTCAGCAAGCGACCCGACAATCCAGGGAGCTGCAGCGCTAGCCAGACGACCGATGTTGTAGGTAAATCCCTGGGCCGTAGCGCGGATTTCAGTCGGATAGATCTCCGCAGTCACCGCTCCGAATCCGCTAAACGATCCGGTACCAAAGAACGCAACAAACGGGCCCAATACGAGCAATGCTATCGGGTTACGGGTAGAGGTGTAGGCAAGAATAAGCGCAGCCGCAATCAGTAAGTAAACAATGTAGGTACGCTTCC
>Ga0315336_1000592_pt1 | contig 93801 bp, 98 predicted proteins | sample ASW5metaG_FD_204512 | JGI IMG/M metagenome (GOLD analysis project Ga0315336, IMG submission 204512) | Ammonia-oxidizing marine archaeal communities from Monterey Bay, California, United States - ASW #5 | ecosystem: Environmental > Aquatic > Marine > Intertidal zone | place: USA: California...
GCCGGGCGGCCAGTCCTTTCAAGCCGCACCACCAAGGCCGGCTAAACCGATGCAGCCTCACCCGGCCCACCCGGGTCACAGCACAACGTAACAACACGAAGTAACTGCACCTACGAACTTAAGGATTTCCGATGTGCGGCATTGTGGGCCTGCACCTGCGCCACCCCGACCTGCATCCCCAACTCGGCGAACTGGTGACCGGCATGTTGTGCGAGATGGGCGATCGAGGTAGCGACTCTGCCGGCGTTGCGGTGTACGGAGATCCGACGTGGTCACCGCCCGGTCACGGCTGCGTGTCACTGCTCGAGGTCGACGCGAGCCCGGACGAGGTCGCCGAGACGCTCGGCGTTTCGGTCACACAGCTCGACGAGACGTATCTCCTTACCGCACAGACCTCCTCAGAGGACATCTTGGCCGCCGCCAAGTCGGCGTATCCCGACGCTCTGGTCGCCGGATTCGGCGCCGACCTCACGGTGCTCAAAGGCGTCGGCCATCCGCGGGCACTCACCGAACGCTGGGGGCTCGCCAAGGCGCAGGGCTGGCAGGGCGTCGGGCACACCAGGATGGCAACCGAGTCGGCGGTGACACCCGCAGGGTGCCATCCGTACGCGGTGGGCCCCGAACAGTGCATGGTGCACAACGGATCATTCGCCAACCACGCCACCATCCGCCGCGAGTTGCGTTCAGCGGGAGTGTCATTCGACAGCGACAACGACACCGAGGTGGGCGCGCGTTTCATCGCCGATCAGCTGGCCAACGGCCGAGACGTCGAGGGGGCGCTGAAGGAGCTCTGCGCGGTGTTCGACGGCTTCTACACACTGCTGGTGTCCAACAGGGACTCGTTCGCCGTGGTCCGCGACGCCATCGCGTGTAAGCCCGCTGTCATCGCCGAAACCGATGACTGGGTCGCCATGAGCAGCGAATACCGCGCTCTGGCAGGTCTTCCCGGTGTGGAAACGGCCAAGATCTGGGAGCCCGAGCCGGAAGTGGTCTACGCATGGAGACGCTGATCGCATATGACCTGGCCACCACCCCGCTGCGCGAGATCAACGCCGCGCTGCACGCCCCCGGCTTGTCGGGTGACTACGTCATCGCCCATCCCGACGGCGCACACAACGTCGCGGTCGGCCTGGACGCGCCGATACGGGTGCAGATCGAGGGCCACGTCGGCTACTACGCCGCAGGCATGAATCAGCAGGCGCACGTCACGATCGACGGCAACGCAGGCACCGGCGTCGCTGAGAACATGATGAGCGGCACCGTCTGGGTCAAGGGCAGTGCATCCCAGTCCGCCGGTGCCACCGCGCACGGCGGACTCCTGGTCATCGAGGGAAAAGCAGCTGCCCGGTGCGGCATTTCGATGAAAGGTGTTGACATCGTGGTTGGCGGCGACGTCGGGCACATGAGCGCCTTCATGGCGCAGGCGGGCAGGCTCGTGGTGCGCGGCGACGCCGGTGAGGCGCTCGGGGACTCGATCTATGAGGCACGCATCTACGTCCGCGGCGACGTCGCATCGCTGGGCGCGGACTGCGTCGTCAAAGAGATGGGTCCCGAACACCATTCAGAGCTTGAATCGCTCCTGTCAGCGGCAGGTTTCACAGACGATACCGCCGCCTACACGCGCTACGGTTCGGCGCGGTCGCTGTACCACTTCCACGTCGACAACGCCACGGCCTACTGATGAGCCACACCCCCGATGACCGCGCCCGGCTGGGCCTGCGCGAGTCCGCGACCTTCGACCGGTCGACGATCGCCGCCATCCACCGTGCCGCCGAGACCGGTATCTACGACATCCGCGGTTGGGGCGCCAAACGTTCGCTGCCGCATTTCGACGACCTGCTGTTCCTCGGGGCGTCGATGTCCCGCTACCCGCTGGAGGGCTACCGCGAACGGTGTGACACCGACGTGGTGCTCGGTGACCGCTGCGCCAAGTTCCCACTGCACCTCGACATTCCGATCACCATCGCGGGCATGTCCTTCGGAGCACTGTCCGGTCCGGCGAAGGAGGCACTCGGGCGCGGCGCCAGCAAGGTCGGCACCTCCACCACGACCGGCGACGGCGGGATGACTCCCGAGGAGCGAACGCAGAGCAAATTCCTCGTCTACCAATATCTTCCGTCCCGATACGGCATGAATCCCGACGACCTTCGCAAGGCGGATGCGATCGAGGTCGTTCTCGGGCAGGGCGCCAAGCCCGGCGGCGGTGGCATGTTGCTCGGACAGAAGATCTCGCCGCGCGTCGCGGCCATGCGCACCCTGCCCGAGGGCGTCGACCAACGCTCGGCGTGCCGCCATCCCGATTGGACCGGTCCCGATGATCTGACGATCAAAATCAACGAGCTGCGGGAGATCACCGACTGGGAGAAGCCGATTTATGTGAAGGTCGGTGCCACCCGCACCTATTACGACGTGAAACTCGCGGTGCACGCGGGAGCGGACGTCGTCGTGGTGGACGGCATGCAGGGTGGTACGGCGGCGACTCAGGAAGTCTTCATCGAGCACGTCGGAGTCCCGACGCTGGCGGCGGTCCCGCAAGCGGTGCAGGCGCTGCAGGAGCTCGGGGTTCATCGAAGAGTGCAGTTGATCGTATCGGGCGGCATCCGCACCGGCGCCGACGTGGCCAAAGCACTTGCCCTGGGAGCCGACGCGGTCGCGATCGGCACCGCCGCGTTGATCGCGTTGGGCGACAACCACCCTCGCTACTCCGCCGACTACGAAAAGCTCGGCAGCGCCGCGGGGTTCTTTGACGACTTCCAGGACGGCACCGACCCGGCGGGGATCAGCACCCAGGATCCGGAGCTTGCATCGCGGTTCGACCCCGTCGAGGGTGGTCGGCGCCTGGCCAACTACCTGCGGGTGCTCACCATGGAGGCCCAGACCATTGCGCGTGCATGCGGCAAGTCCCACGTGTGCCATCTGGAACCGGAGGACCTGGTGGCGGTCACGATCGAGGCGGCGGCGATGGCGCGGGTCCCGTTGGCCGGTACCGAGTGGATTCCGGGCAGATGATTACCGCGGATGTCGTGATCGTGGGCGGCGGCATCGAGGGTGCCGCGGCGGCGTGGGCTTTGTCGCAGCGTGGTGTCACCAATGTCGTTGTGGCCGAGCGCAGTACCGTCGGTTCCGGGATGACCGGCAAGTCCAGCGGCATCGTCCGCTGCCACTACGGCGTCAGCTCGCTGGCCGCGATGGCCACCGTCGGCCTCGAGGTGTTCGAGAAGGCTCAGGATTTTCTCGGGGATCACGCAGACGACATCGGCTTCCGGCAGACCGGCTACGTCGTCGGCGTCGGCGATCCAGATATCGACTCGCTGCGAAAGAGCCTTACCGCGCAGCGAGCAGTGGGCGTTCAGACCGAGGAGATCGACGCCTCCGATGTCGCCCGGCTGTGGCCGCACGCGGATCTGACGCCGTTCGGGGCATTCGCGTGGGAGGCACGTGGTGGCTACGGCGACGCGTACCAGACAGCGCAGGCGTTCGCGGCGTCGGCGCGCGCGGCTGGTGTGCGGATTCTCCAGGGCGCCAACGTGACCGGATTGCTGACCGCCGGTGACAGAGTCACGGGTGTTCGGTTGGCCGACGGATCGGAGGTCTCCACGGACACCGTCGTGGTGGCCACCGGCGTCTGGACCCGGGAGTTCCTGACGCCGTATGGCATCGATGTGCCCATCCGAGTGGTCCGCGAACAGCTGGTCACCATCAAGCCGGGTGTCGAGATCGGCAGTGTGCCGGTGTTCTCCGATCTGGTGTCACTGCAATACATTCGCCCGGAACTCGGCGGTGGGCTGCTGTTCGGCAACAGCGACCTGTCGGACGTCGAGGACGCGAACCCCGACGACTACCTCAACCGCGCCACCGAGGCCTTCGTCGAGGACACCGTCGAGCGCGTCCAAACGAGATTCCCCGGCTTCACCGATGCGGCGATCACCGGCAGCTACGCCGGCTGCTACGACGTCACCCCGGACTGGAACCCGGTCATCAGCACGACGGGCGTGGAGGGGCTCGTCGTCGCCGCCGGATTCAGCGGTCACGGGTTCAAGATCGCACCAGCGGTCGGACGGTTGATCGCCGATCTCGTCGTTGACGGCCGCAGCGCCGATCCCCGCATCCCCGACAGTGACTTCCGGCTGTCCCGATTCGGCGAGGGCGACCTACTCACAAGCCCGTATCCGTATTCCGGTGCCGGACAGATGCGCTGACTCCTGGCTGAACCATGTCTGACATCCCGCTGCTCCGCAACAGGTCCGGGACGGCTCGCGACCGCGACCCGCACGCGCCGGTAGCCGAGCTCGAGCTGGAGGCCGCCATCGGGCGCAACGTCCGCCAGCTCCGCCTGCAGCAGGGCCTGACGGTGGCCGAGATGGCCACCCAGGTAGGCATTTCGAAGGCGATGATGTCGAAGATCGAGAATGCCCAGACATCGTGCAGCCTGAGCACCCTGGCGCTGTTGGCCAATGGTTTCGACATACCCGTCACCAGCCTGTTCCGGGGTGCGGACGTCGAGCGCCCCGCCTCGTTCGTCAGCTCGGGCACGGGAGCACGCATCGTCCGCAACGGTACGAAGGAAGGCCACGAGTACCAGCTGTTGGGCTCGCTTCGCGGCGAACACAAGCGCCTCGAGTGTCTGCACGTCACCCTGTCGGCGAAAAGTCAGACCTATCCGTTGTTTCAGCATCCGGGCACCGAGTTCATCTTCGTGCTCGAAGGGGTGATGGATTACAGCCACAGCCGCACGGTGTACCGGCTGAACCCGGGCGACTCGCTGCAGTTCGACGGCGAGGGCGCACACGGGCCGGTGGATCTGGTCGAGCTGCCCATCCGTTTCCTCTCGGTGATCGCATTCCCCGATTCCCACGTCTAGTCCCCAGCGACCTGCATTTTGTGGCGTGGCTGGGTGGGGAGTATGGTGACCAACGTGCAGCGGGTGCTCCTTCTCGGCAGCCGCGACGGGGTCTGATCAGACCGGCTTCCCGTCGCGGGTGTTCGCGATGCGCCGGTCGTGAGTCCATCGACAACCCGGAGCCCTATCGTGACCACCTTCTCAAGACCCGCACCAGATTCTCCTGACGCCTTCGCGTCCGTACGTGCCCTGACCACGCCGTCGGGCCCACCGAACCCCGGCCAGCCCGCCTGGAACACCCAGCGTGGCTCGTCGATGCCCGTCGGCCGGTATCGGCCCTTCGCCGAAGAAGTCGAGTCCGTCGCGCTCGCCGATCGCACCTGGCCCGACAAGATCGTCGACCGCGCACCGATGTGGTGTGCCGTCGACCTGCGTGACGGCAACCAGGCCCTGATCGATCCGATGAGCCCGCAGCGCAAGCGCCGCATGTTCGACCTGCTGGTGCGGATGGGCTACAAGGAGATCGAGGTCGGCTTCCCGTCGGCCAGCCAGACCGACTTCGACTTCGTCCGCGAGATCATCGCCGAGGGCGCGATCCCCGACGACGTCACCATCCAGGTCCTCACCCAGTGCCGGCCCGAGCTGATCACACGGACCTTCGAGGCGTGCGAGGGTGCGCCCAGGGCCATCGTGCACTTCTACAACTCGACGTCGATCCTGCAGCGACGCGTCGTGTTCCGCGCCGACCGGGAAGCGGTCAAGTCGATCGCGACCGACGGCGCACGACTGTGCGTCGAGGAGGCCAAGAAGTACCCGGGAACGCTCTGGCGTTATGAGTACAGCCCGGAGTCCTACACCGGTACCGAGCTGGAATACGCCGTCGACGTGTGCAACGCCGTCGCCGACATCATCAAGCCCACCCCCGACGTGCCCCTGATCGTGAATCTGCCGGCGACCGTCGAGATGGCGACCCCAAACGTGTACGCCGACTCGATCGAGTGGATGAACAGGCACCTGTCCCCGCGCGACTCCATCATCCTGAGCCTGCACCCGCACAACGATCGCGGAACCGCCGTCGCCGCAGCCGAATTGGGGTACCAAGCCGGCGCCGACCGGATCGAGGGCTGCCTGTTCGGCAACGGTGAGCGCACCGGCAACGTCTGCCTCGTCACGCTGGGCCTGAACCTGTTCTCCCGTGGCGTCGACCCGCAGATCGACTTCTCGAACATCGACGAGATCCGCCGCACGGTCGAATACTGCAACCAGCTGCCGGTGCCCGAACGCCACCCCTATGGCGGCGATCTCGTGTACACCGCCTTCTCCGGCAGCCATCAGGACGCGATCAACAAGGGTCTGGATGCCATGAAGGTGTCGGCCGACGAGCAGGACGCCGATGTCGATGACATCCTGTGGCAGGTTCCCTATCTGCCGATCGATCCGCGCGATGTCGGCCGCACCTATGAGGCTGTGATACGGGTGAATTCGCAGTCAGGCAAGGGCGGCGTCGCCTACATCATGAAGGCCGACCACGGTCTCGCCCTGCCCCGGCGACTGCAGATCGAGTTCTCCCAGGCGATTCAGAAGATCACCGACGGCGAGGGCGGCGAGGTTTCGCCGAAGGAGATGTGGGACGTCTTCGCCGAGGAATACCTGACTCCGCTGCGCCCGCTCGAACGCATCCGGCAGAAGGTCATCGCCTCCGAGGTCGACGGTGGCACCGACACCATCGAGGCAGTGGTGAAGGTTGACGGTGTGGAGCGCGAGATCGTGGGCGCGGGCAACGGTCCGCTCGCCGCGTTCGTGGATGCGTTGGGTGCCATCGGGTTCCACGTATCCGTACTGGACTACTCCGAGCACGCTCTCTCGGCGGGTGAGGAAGCCCAGGCCGCGGCGTACGTCGAGGCTTCGATCGGCGGCAAGACCGTGTGGGGTGTCGGCATCGCGACGTCCATCACGACCGCATCGCTGCGCGCAGTGGTGTCGGCGGTCAACCGCGCGGCTCGCTGAGCGTTCTAGAAGAGCGCGAACTGGTCGCCGGCCAGCGTGACGTCGGTGAATTCCTCGACGGTACTGCCGCCGACCACGGCATCGAGCCCACTCATGAAATCGGCGTCCGTTATGGACGGAACGCCCAGCTCACGGGCCTGGAAACCCTTGCCCTGCTCGGGTTGGGCCTCGTTGCAGATGATGAGTGAGGTCTCGGAGTCCACATTGTCCGTATAGGACAGCCCGGCGTGCACAATCCGCTCGACGAGTTCCTCGTGGGTGCGCTCGACCTCGGCCGCCAGTGCGACCCGCATCCCCTGAACCAGCGGTCTGCCCTCGACGAACCGGCCGGGGTTGACGTACGGGCATGGCAGCCGTGCGGCCATCATCTTCAGCGGCCGCAACTCCTCGTGTGTCACCTGGCCGTTGGGCCACTCGCGCCGCGACAGCGGGCGAACAGGCAACCACACCTTGCGTTCCCGCGCACGCACCAGGACCGGCTTGAGGATCTGCGCGAGCACCATCGCGTCGTCGAGCGCGTCGTGGGGCTTTAGCTGCGTGATACCCCAGTGTGCGGCAAGGGTTTCCAGCCGCAGGTTCTCGGTGCCCAACTCGAGGCGGCGGGTCAGCTCGACGGTGCACATGGCGGTGTCGATGGGCAGTACCGCGTCGACCATCTCGGCCTCAGCGGTCAGGAACGAGTAGTCGAACCCCACGTTGTGCGCCACCAGGGTGCGGCCACGCAGCAGCTCGATCAGATCGCCGACGATGTCGCCGAAGCACGGCTGGCCTTCGAGCATCTCAGCGGTCAAACCGTGGACATGGGTCGGGCCGGGATCCACCCGCGGATTGAGAAGCGTGTAGAGACTCTGTTCGACGTTGCCGTCGTCACCGAGAGCCAGCGCCGCGATGCTGATGACCCGAGCGTGTCCCGGATGGAAGCCCGAGGTCTCCACGTCGACGACGGCCCAACCTGCGCCATCGTCGGTCGCGGGGCGGCCCCAGCACTGACTCACAATTTCGAGGATGGCACGGACGGGTGACAAACCACCTGAGGCGCAGCGCGCTCGCTCAGCGTGTCGGCTCTTAGACTGCCGGGGATGGTCACCATTCGCGGACGTGCAGCGCTGACGGCGGGCGCCGGCGCGCGCTGGGCGTCACGCGTCACCGGCCGCGGTGCAGGCGCGATGATCGGCGGCCTGGTAGCGATGACGCTGGACAGATCAATCCTGCGTCAGCTCGGCGAGGGCCGTCGCACCACGATCGTGACCGGCACCAATGGCAAGTCCACGACCACGCGAATGACCGCGGCGGCACTGGCAACGCTGGGACCCGTCGCGACCAACGCCGAGGGCGCGAACATGGACGCCGGGTTGGTCGCAGCACTCGCGGGCACGCGGGACGCGTCGCTGGCAGCACTCGAAGTCGACGAGATGCACGTGCCGCATGTGGCCGACGCGCTTGACCCCGCGGTGATCGTGCTGCTGAATCTGTCGCGAGATCAGCTCGATCGCGTCGGTGAGATCAATCACATCGAACGCACGCTGCGGGCCGGTCTGGCGCGTCATCCGTCGACGGTCGTCGTCGCGAATTGCGACGACGTGTTGATGACGTCGGCCGCATACGACAGCCCGAATGTGGTGTGGGTGGCCGCAGGCGGTGGGTGGGCCAACGATTCGGTGAGCTGCCCGCGCTCGGGCGAGATCATCGTGCGCGACGGCGCGGTCTGGTATTCGACGGGAACTGATTTCAAACGGCCAGAGCCGCAGTGGTCGTACGATGACACGCACATTTACGGGCCCGACGGACTGTCGCTGCCCATGCAGCTGGCGCTCCCGGGGAACATCAACCGCGGCAACGCCACTCAGGCGGTCGCCGCCGCGGTGACGTTGGGCGCGGATCCAGCGGCCGCCGTCGCCGCGGTATCGCGGGTCGACGAGATCGCCGGGCGGTACAGCACGGTGCAGCTGGGGCAGCATTCGGTGCGCATGCTGCTGGCGAAGAACCCGGCGGGCTGGCAGGAGGCGTTGTCGATGGTCGACACCGACGCCGGCTCAGTGGTGATCTCGGTGAACGGTCAGGTGCCCGACGGGGAGGACCTGTCGTGGCTGTGGGACGTCAACTTCGAGCATTTCGTGAACCACCCGGTGGTGGCCGCAGGAGAGCGCGGTACCGATCTGGCGGTGCGACTTGGGTATGCGGGCGTCGAACACACGTTGGTGCACAACGCTGTTGAGGCGATCACGTCGTGCCCACCGGGGCATGTCGAGGTGGTCGCCAACTACACCGCGTTCTTGGCGCTGAACCGGACGTTCGGGAGGGCCGCCCGTGCGTGAGTCGACGGTGCGGATCGGGTTGGTGCTGCCCGATGTGATGGGAACGTATGGTGACGGCGGCAATTCGGTGGTGCTGCGCCAACGCCTGCGCTTGCGGGGCTTCGATGCGGAGATCGTCGAGATCACCCTCGCGGACCCGGTGCCTGCCGAGCTGGATCTGTACACCCTTGGCGGAGCAGAGGATTACGCGCAACGGTTGGCGACCCGGCATCTGCAGCGGTATCCGGGCCTGCAGCAGGCCGCGGAGCGGGGTGCGCCGGTACTGGCGATCTGCGCGGCGATCCAGGTGCTGGGTCACTGGTACGAGACGTCATCGGGTGAGCGGGTCGACGGGGTGGGCATGCTCGATGTCACGACGTCGCCCCAGGACAGCCGGACGATCGGCGAGGTGGTGTCGCAGCCCCTGCTGCCGGAACTGACGGAGCGGTTGACGGGGTTCGAGAATCACCGCGGCGGAACGGTTTTGGGTCCGGCGGCGCGCCCATTGGCTCGGGTGGTCAGCGGGGCGGGCAACCGGGCGGGCGATGGTATCGACGGCGCCGTGCAGGGCAGCGTCGTCGCGACGTATCTGCACGGGCCGTGTCTGGCCCGCAATCCACAGCTCGCGGACCATCTGCTGTCGCGCGTGGTCGGCGAGCTGCCGCCGCTGGAGATCGACGAGGTAGCGCAGTTGCGCAAGGAGCGACTAGCGGCCCCCCGCCGGGTCTGATTCATCGCTTTCCACGTTATGCAGCGAAAGTACGAGTGAACCTCTGCATTTCGTTGATTTCGATGAGGCAGCCGCGGCTCACCAGGGCAGCTTCGACCCGAGCGATCACGTCCTGAGGCTTGTCCTCGGCGATCACCCGGATCACGATCCAGCCGAGCGCCTCGAGCATGCGCAGCCGCGCAATGTCTTTGACGTATTGGCGTCGGTCCTTGCGATGATGATCGCCGTCGTATTCGACCGCGACCTGGTACTCGCGCCAGCCCATGTCGAGAAAAATCGCATAGGAGCCCGTGGGCACGACGATCTGCGTTTCGGGCCGCGGAAATCCTGAGTCGATCAACAACAGGCGGATACGCGACTCCCTCGGTGACGACGCTCCGCCGTCGACGAGTGGAAGCAGCTCACGCAGCTGCTTGACGCCGTCAGCCCGCGGATGTGCATCTGCCAATCCAACGACCTCGGCGATCGAATAGACCTGGTTCCACATCAGCGCATCCAGCCGGGTGAGCGCCTCGGCTCTATCCAGATGCCGACCGAGATCGAACGCCGTGCGCACCCGGGTCGTCACGGGTAAGCCGGCGAGACGAGTGATCTCGTCATCCGCCACCTGCTCGGCCCTCGGCACCATTCCCTTTTGCGCACGAATCTTGACGTCCGCGAGCTCGATGGGATGAGTCGGCTCCACATACGGCGCGCCGCATCCTTCGGTGCGTAGACACCGTGATGGACCCGTCGATACCAGCGGCTCAACTCGTGGCGAGTGACACGCCCCGCCGCCATCGCTTCGCTGCCAATGAAGATGTCCGCCATGGCTGCATCCTGCCGCGGCCCAGTGACACCTCAGATGCAAAGCGAAGCTAGGCCATTGCGCGGCGACCCGCGAGCGCGCGGCCCAGCGTCAGCTCATCCGCGAACTCCAGGTCACCACCCATCGGGAGCCCCGACGCGATACGCGTGACCGTGAGACCCGGGATGTCGCGCAGCATCCGCACGAGATACGTCGCTGTGGCCTCGCCTTCGGTGTTCGGATCGGTCGCGATGATCACCTCGGTGATATCCACGCCGTCGACGCGTTCGCCAATCCTGTTCAACAGCTCGCGAATTCGGAGCTGTTCCGGCCCGATTCCGGACAACGGGTCAAGCGCACCGCCGAGCACGTGATAGCGGCCGCGGAACTCACGGGTGCGCTCGACGGCCTGCACATCCTTGGGTTCCTCGACGACGCACACCACGGATCCGTCGCGGCGGGCATCCGAACAGATCCGGCACCGCTCGTCGTCGGACACATTGCCGCACACCGCGCAGAACGTGACCCCGTCGCGGATCCGTCCCAGCACGGCGGACAACCGGTCGATCTGCGGCGGCTCGACGGACAGCAGGTGGAATGCGATCCGCTGCGCGCTCTTCGGCCCGATGCCCGGCAGCTTGCCGAGCTCGTCGATCAGATCCTGGACCGGTCCCTCGAACAAGTCAGATTCCTGGCAGACCCATGTCGCCCATGCCACCGGCCAACGGACCGAGGCGGTCGTGCGCCAGGATGGTGACCTGCTTGGACGCATCGGCGATCGCGCCGACGACGAGGTCCTGCAGCGTCTCGACGTCCTGCGGGTCGACGACCTTGGGGTCGATCCGGACCGCGATCACCTCGCCACTGCCTTTCATCGTGACCTGCACCAGGCCGCCACCCGCTTGCCCGTTGACCTCGGCCGCGGCCAGCGCCGCCTGCGCCTCCATCAACTGCTGCTGCACCTGCTGCGCCTGGGCCAGAAGAGCGGACATATCGGGCTGGCCACCACTGCCGGGTTGCATGACGATCCCCTTGCGTATTGGTCTCGACTCGGTTGCGTCGTCGCGTTGGGGTTTCAGCCTAGTCGGGGTCAGCGCTACGGTGGCGCCCGTGCATCCCCGCCTGCGTGTCGGTGCCACCAGAACATTGCGCTCCTGCGCCGCGGTGGCGACCGGACTCCTCATCGCCGCATCGACGCTTGTCAGCCCCGCATCCGCAGCGCCGGCCAACATCGCCGGCAAGATCGTCTTCCTCGACCCCGGTCACAACGCCGTCAACGATTCGTCCATCAGCCGCCAGGTGCCCACCGGGCGCGGTGGCACCAAGGATTGCCAGGCCAGCGGCACGTCCACCGACGACGGCTATGCCGAGCATGCCTTCGCGTGGGAGACCACGCTGCGCATCCGCCAGGCGCTGAACGCGCTCGGCGTGCGTACTGCGATGTCACGCGGCGACGACGCCAGCGCCGGGCCCTGCGTCGACGAACGCGCGGCAATGGCCAACTCCCTGCGCCCCGACGCGGTCGTCAGCATCCACGCCGACGGCGGGCCCGCCAGCGGTCGCGGCTTCCACGTCCTGTACTCGTCCCCACCGCTGAACGACGTGCAGGCCGGGCCGTCGGTGCGGCTGGCCACGATCATGAAGGACCAGTTGCAGGCATCGGGCCTGGTGCCGTCCACCTACATCGGTACCGGCGGCCTGAATCCGCGGTCGGACATCGCGGGGCTCAACCTCGCGCAGTTCCCATCGGTCCTGGTCGAGCTCGGCAACATGAAGAACCCGGCCGATTCTGCGCTGATGAAGACGCCCGAGGGACGGCAGAAGTACGCCGACGCCGTGGTGCGCGGGATCGCCGGCTTCCTCGGCTCCAGCTAGCCCTCCAGCCTGAATGTCGGGCCTAGCGGCCCTCCGGCCTGAATGTCGGGCCTAGCGGCCCTCCACCTGCTTCTTGAGGTTCTCCAGCACCTCAGCCTGGATTTTCCGCAGGCCCAGCGGCGCGAACGTCTTCTCGAAGAAGCCGCCGATGCCGCCCGCGCCCTTCCACGAGGTCTTGACGGTCACCGACGAGCCCTCGCCTGCCGGGGAGACCGTCCAATTCGTGATCATCGTCGAGTTGGCGTCCTTCTCGATCACCGTGTGACCTGCGACGTCGACGCTCGCCTTCACGTCACGCACCCGTGATTTCGTCGCCTGCAGCTTCCACGACGCCACTGTGCCCGCGCCCTGTCCGCCCTCGAGCACCCGGTATTCGCTGTAGTGCGGCGAGAGAATCTTGGGGCGCACGTTCGCATAGTCGGCGACGGCCGCCAGGACGGTCTCCGGGGCGGCGGCGATCTCGACGGTGCTGGACGCGCTGACCTGTCCCATCGGTGCAACTCCTAGGTAGGGGTGATCACAGTCGGTGCGGTCGCATCACCTGCGACCGCGGACTAGCGTATATCTGTGTCAGTGGTGGATACCGACGCACGTTCTGCTCACTCCGCTGGGGTAGAGCGGCTACTGGCCAGCTACCGGGCGATTCCCCCGAACGCGACGGTCCGACTGGCCAAACCCACGTCGAACCTCTTCCGGGCCCGTGCCAAGACGTCGACCAAGGGTCTGGACGTCTCGGGCCTCGGCGGGGTCATCGCCGTCGATCCCGAGAACCGGACCGCGGACGTCGCCGGAATGTGCACGTACGAGGACCTGGTCGCGGCGACGCTGCCCTACGGGCTTGCGCCGCTTGTGGTGCCGCAGCTCAAGACGATCACGCTCGGCGGAGCAGTCACCGGCCTCGGCATCGAATCGACGTCGTTCCGCAACGGGCTGCCGCACGAGTCGGTGCTGGAGATGGACATCCTCACCGGCACCGGCGACGTCATCACCGCCTCGCCCACCGAGAATTCCGACCTATTCCGCGCGTTCCCGAATTCCTATGGCACGCTGGGATATTCGGTTCGGATCAAGATCGAGCTGGAACCGGTCAAACCGTTCGTCGAGCTTCGGCATCTGCGATTCCACTCACTGACGGATCTCTTCGCCGCGATGGACCGCATCATCGAAACCGGAGGCCACCCCGACATAGCGGCCGGCAAGCCCGTCGACTACCTCGACGGTGTCGTGTTCTCGGCCGACGAGAGCTACCTGGTACTCGGATTCCAGACCGGCACTCCGGGTCCCGTGAGCGACTACACCGGCCAGCAGATCTACTACCGGTCCATCCAGCACCCCGAGGGCGAAAAGCACGACCGCCTGACGATCCACGACTACCTGTGGCGCTGGGACACCGACTGGTTCTGGTGCTCAAGGGCATTCGGCGCCCAGGATCCGCTCATCCGCCGGTTCTGGCCGCGGCGCTACCGGCGCAGCAGCGTCTACTGGAAGCTGATCGGCTACGACCAACGCTTCAACATCGCCGACAGGATCGAAAAGCGCAACGGCCGACCACCATTGGAACGCGTCGTGCAGGACATCGAGGTCCCGTTGTCCCGCGCAGAGGAGTTCGTCGAATGGTTCCTGTCCAACGTGCCGATCGAGCCGATCTGGTTGTGCCCGTTGCGGCTCCGCGGCGACACCACCTGGCCGCTGTACCCGATCCGCGCCCAGAGCACGTACGTCAACGTCGGGTTCTGGTCGTCGGTGCCAATGGGTCCGACCGAAGGACATACGAATAGATTGATCGAACGTAAGGTCAGCGAGCTGGATGGTCACAAATCGCTGTATTCCGATGCGTACTACAGCCCGGACGAGTTCGACGAACTCTATGGTGGAGAAACCTACAAGACCGTCAAAAAGACCTACGACCCCGACTCGAGACTCCTCGACCTGTACGCAAAGGCGGTGCAACGACGATGACCACATTCAAAGAACACTCGACACAAGCGCCAGCCGGAAGACTCACGTTGGCAGAGATCCTGGAGATCTTCGCCGCGGGTCAGATTCCGCTGAAATTCACCGCTTACGACGGCAGTTCAGCCGGACCCGAGGACGCCACGCTCGGCCTCGACCTGTTGACACCGCGCGGCACCACGTATCTCGCGACCGCCCCCGGTGAGCTCGGGCTCGCGCGCGCATACGTAGCGGGCGATCTCAGACCGCTCGGCGTCCATCCGGCCGATCCCTACGACCTGCTCATGGCGCTGGCCGACAAACTCGATTTCAGGCTTCCGCCACCGCGCGTGCTTGCCAACATCGTGCGCACGATCGGCATCGAGCATCTGAAGCCGATCGCCCCGCCGCCCCAGGAAGCGCTGCCGCGCTGGCGTCGCGTCATGGAAGGTTTGCGGCACAGCAAGACTCGCGACGCCGAGGCCATTCACCACCACTACGACGTCTCGAACAAGTTCTACGAGTGGGTGCTCGGTCCGTCGATGACCTACACCTGCGCGTGCTATCCGGATGCCGACGCGACTTTGGAGGAGGCACAGGAGAACAAGTACCGACTGGTGTTCGAGAAGCTGCGGCTGCAGCCCGGTGATCGACTGCTCGACGTGGGCTGCGGATGGGGCGGCATGGTCCGATACGCCGCGCGCCACGGTGTGAAGGCGATCGGCGTCACGCTCTCCAAGGAGCAGGCGGAGTGGGCTCAGAATGCGATCGACGAGCAGGGCCTGTCGGACCTCGCCGAGGTGCGCCACGGCGACTACCGCGATATCCGGGAATCCGGGTTTGACGCGGTCTCTTCGATCGGGCTCACCGAGCACATCGGCGTACAGAACTATCCGGCGTACTTCCGGTTCCTCCAGTCGAAGATGCGTGTCGGCGCGCTGCTGCTCAACCACTGCATCACCCGCCATGACAACCGAACCGGCGCCAACGCAGGTGGTTTCATCGACCGCTACGTCTTTCCCGACGGGGAGCTCACGGGTTCGGGCCGCATCATCAGCGAGGCGCAGGACGTCGGCCTCGAGGTGGTGCACGAGGAGAACCTGCGCCACCACTACGCGCTGACGCTGCGCGACTGGTGCCGCAACCTCGAAGAGCGCTGGGACGAGGCCGTCGAAGAAGTCGGGCTTCCCACCGCGAAGGTGTGGGGCCTGTACATGGCCGGTTCGCGAGTGGGCTTCGAGACGAATGTCGTTCAGCTGCACCAGGTTCTGGCCGTCAAGCTGGACGAGCGCGGGAACGACGGCGGGCTGCCGTTGCGCCCGTGGTGGACGCCCTAGGGCCTAGCCGCCGTCGATGCGGCGGGCGCCGAGTTCGTTCTGAAGAAGCTCCAGCGCCACCTCTTCCGGGTCGCGTCGCGGTGTATCGGACGTGTCGTTGCCCGCTTCGGCGAGCATGCTCTCCTCGTCGTCGACGTCGATCGGTGGCGGCGGGCCAGGCGCGGCGGCAGGCTTCTGCTCCGGCTCGGCGGCGGGCGGCGGACCGGGCGGGCCCACCTCGCACCGGATCTTCCAGTCGACACCCAGTGCGTCCTTGAGCGCCTCGCGGATGACATCGGAATTGCGCTGTTCGGTCAGCCGTTTGGCCAGCGGTGCGGACTCGTGGCTGAGCACTAGGGTGTCACCCTCCACGGAGCGGACGATCGCGCCGGCCAGCATCACCTCGGTGGTGCGGCTGCGCTGACGGACCTTCTCGCGCACCGTCGTCCACATGCTGCGCACCGCAGCGGCGTTCGGTTCACCGGTGACGGCCGCGGGTGGGGGCGCCGCGACGACGGGGTCGGCGGGCTGGCGCACCGGAGGAGGCGACGCCGGTTCCGGTTTCGGAGCGGAAACCGGCTTGGGCGGCGCGGGTGTCGGCTCCGGCATCGGCTTGGGCTCGACGACGACCGTCGGCTCGAGCGCCGGCTTCAGCTCCGGTGCGGGCTTGGGGTCGACGGGTGCTTCGGCGCCGGATTCCGGTGCGGCCTGGCTCTTGCGGCTGTACTTCGGCGCGCCCCCGGGCTGCTCCCCCGCCGGGATCGACATGTCCAGCCGGGTCTCGATGCGCTCGACGCGCTGCAACAACGCCGACTCGGTATCGCTGGCCGACGGCAACAGCAGCCGCGCGCACACGACCTCGAGCAGCAGCCTGGGCGCCGTCGCACCGCGCATCTCACCCAGCCCGGCGTGCACCACCTCCGCGTAGCGGGTCAGCGTTGCGCTGCCGACGCGGGTCGCCTGGTCGCGCATTCGCTCCAGCACGTCCTCGGGCCCGTCCACCACCCCGCGGGCGACCGCGTCGGGAACCGACTGCAGCACGATCAGATCGCGGAACCGTTCTAGCAGATCGGTGGCGAACCGCCGCGGGTCGTGACCGGCATCGATCACACCCTCGACTGCGCCGAACAGCGCGGCGGCATCGCCCGCCGCGAGCGCATCGATCGCATCGTCGATCAACGCCACATCGGTGGCACCCAGCAGCGCCAGGGCCCGTGGGTAACTGACCTGGTTACCGTCCGCTCCCGCCAACAGCTGGTCGAGCACCGACAGCGTGTCACGGGGCGATCCGCCGCCGGCGCGGATGACGAGCGGGTACACCGCGTCATCGACCGTGACCGTCTCCTGCGCGCAGATGCGCTCCAGCAGCGACCGCATGGTCCGCGGTGCCAATAACCGGAACGGGTAGTGATGCGTCCGCGAGCGAATGGTCGGCAGCACCTTCTCCGGCTCTGTCGTGGCGAACACGAAGATCAGATGTTCCGGCGGCTCCTCGACGATCTTCAGCAGCGCGTTGAAGCCCGCCGTGGTGACCATGTGCGCTTCGTCGATGATGAAGATGCGGTACCTCGACTGCGCCGGAGCGTAGAACGCGCGATCGCGTAGCTCGCGGGTGTCGTCCACACCGCCGTGGCTGGCGGCGTCCAGTTCGGTGACGTCGACGCTGCCGCCCCCGTTGGGCGCGAGCGCCACGCAGGACGCACAGACCCCACACGGCGTGGCCGTCGGCCCCTGCTCACAGTTCAACGACCGGGCCAGGATTCGCGCCGACGACGTCTTGCCGCACCCGCGCGGCCCGGAGAACAGATACGCGTGGTTGATGCGCCCCGCTGTCAGCGCCGTGGACAGCGGTTCGGTGACGTGCTCCTGGCCAATCACGTCGGCGAAGGTCGCGGGTCTGTACTTGCGGTAGAGCGCCACGCTCGCACACGCTACCGAGGCCGGCTGACGCCGTAGCGCCGCGTACAGCCAAACCCCTCACTTCTCGTGAGATGAGCCGACGTGCGATGGGTCATCACGTAGGCGAGCTAGTCCTTCAGCAACGCTTCGGTGGCCGAGAGCAGCGCACAGGTCGCCAGGCCGTCCATCGCCTCGCGCAACTCGGGCAGCGGCGGGAACGATGGCGCGATCCGAATGTTCTTGTCCTCCGGATCTTTTCGGTATGGGAAGGTGGCGCCGGCCTCGGTGACCGCGATACCTGCATCCTTGGCCAGCGCGATGGTGCGGCGCGCGGTGCCCGGCAGCACATCCAGGCTCACGAAGTAGCCGCCCTTCGGCTCGGTCCACGACGCGATCTTGGACTCGCCAAGCCGGTCGGCCAGGATCTCCAGCACCGTGGCGAACTTGGGCGCCAGCAGCTCCTGATGACGCCGCATCTGCAGCCGCACCCCGTCGGCGTCGCCGAAGAATCGCAGATGCCGCAGCTGGTTCACCTTGTCCGGCCCGATCGACTTCTTGCCCGCGTACTGCAGATACCACGCGATGTTGCCCAGCGAGCCCCCGAAGAAGCTCACCCCAGCACCGGCGAAGGTGATCTTTGACGTCGAAGCGAACACCAGCGGCCGGTTCGGATTCCCCGCCGCCTCGGCCAGCCCCAGGACGTCGATGTTCTGCGCGAAATCGTGAGTCAACGTGTGCACCGCGTAGGCGTTGTCCCACATCAGCCGGAAATCGTTGGCAGCGGTCCGCATTTGAACCAGCCGCCGCACCTTCTCCCACGAATAGGTCACGCCGGTCGGGTTCGAGTACACCGGAACACACCACATGCCCTTGATGGCCGGGTCGACAGCGACCAACTCCTCGATCAGGTCGACGTCCGGGCCGTCCTCGTGCATGGGGACGGTGATCATCTCGATGCCCAGGGTCTCGGTGATCGCGAAGTGCCGGTCGTAGCCGGGCGCCGGGCACAGGAATTTGACGTCCGGCTCATCCTTCCAGGGCCGCGGAGAATCGACACCGCCGTGCAGCATCGTGAACGTCACGACGTCGTGCATGAACTCGAGGCTGGCGTTGTTGCCGGCGATCAGGTTCGGCACCCCGATCCCGAGGATCTCGCCGAAGATGGCCCGCAGCTCCGGCAGCCCGTGCAGGCCGCCGTAATTGCGCGTGTCGGTGCCGTCGCCGTCCTTGAAGTCGGCCTTCCCCGGAAGGTCCAACAGGCCGTTGGAGAGGTCGAGCTGGGCGGCCGACGGCTTGCCCCTGGTCAGATCCAGCTTGAGACCCTTGGCCTTGAGGTCGGCGTAATTGCGCGTCTGCAACTCGTGCTGTGCGCGAATTTCCGCAGGGCCGAGCGACTGAAACGACACGAGGCGCCTTTCACTGGGAGCGGGTGAACCCCGGGAAAAGAGGGGGACCCCGCGCACCCGCCAGAGCCCATTGACCCTTGCTGCCTTCCGGCCCTGGGGGAGTTCACAGGATGGACGCCGCGCGGGGTCCAGCAGGGAGTCTAATACCCGGCGTACATGTGACTCGACGGGCACATCAGCGTGGTCGGCTACCATGACCGGCGGAGGATTCGCCTAGTGGCCTATGGCGCTCGCCTGGAACGCGGGTTGGGTTAATAGCCCTCAGGGGTTCAAATCCCCTATCCTCCGCGCTTGGCCGGGGTGCGACCACATAGGAATGACCTGGTCGCACCCCGAGCCAACCAACCTCAAGGAGGAGTATGCGGCGCTGGGTCGCGGTCTTGTGGCACGCCTCGTTCTCGTGTGTTGCCGCGGCCCTGTTTTTCGCCTTCGTCCTGCCGCGCTGGTGGGAACTGATGGGTACGACGTCGCACACGCTCGGCACCGTGATGCGCATCGTCACCGGTGTGCTGATCGGCTTGGCCGCGCTACCGGTGGTCTTCACGCTGCTACGCACGCGACGGCCGGAGTTCCGTACGCCGCTGCTGGCCCTGCGGCTTCGGACGGCGTCGATCGTGCTGCACGTCCTCGCCGGTGTGCTGATCCTCGGCGCGGCGATCAGCGAGATCTGGCTTTCGCTGGACGACGCGGGTCAGTGGCTGTTCGGGATCTACGGTGCCGCCGCCGCGATCGCGCTGCTGGGGATTTTCTCGTTCTACCTGGCCGATGTCGCCGAGCTGCCACCACCGCCGCCGAAACCGCTGAAGCCCAAGACGCCGAAGCAGCGCCGCGGCCGTAAGAAGGACGCTGAGGACGACGCTGAGGACACGGAGACCGCGGACGAGGCGACGACAGACGAGACGCCCGCAGACGAGACTCCCGAAGAGGAGTCCGAAGACAAGCCTGCTGAGGTCACCGCTGAGGCCGAGGAGCCCGAGTCGACGGCAACAGAGCCCGAGTCGACGGCCGACGAAGCAGACAAAGCCGACGAAAACGCGCCGGATACCGACAAGGCAAACGGCAAATCCCCTGCTAACGGGACGTCCGAGAAGGCGGAGCCGACGCGGCGTCGCCGCAGGCGCCTGCGTGGCGGCGTCGCCGTTGACGATTAAAGATTTCGTTTTCGGGCAAAATGGGCTGATGCGCATAATTCGTATGCGTCGCTCCTGCGCGACGCTGTTGACCGCACTTGTCGCGGTCCTGGCGCTGGTGACGCCAGTGCACCCGGCTACGTCAGGGGCCGCCCCCGGGGATCCGATCGCCGCGGCGCGCGTGGTCGAGCCGGCGGTGGCACGTATCGACACCGAGATCTACTACCAGAACGCGGTCGGAAACGGCGCGGGCATCGTGCTTGACCCGAATGGTCAGGTGATGACCAATTTCCATGTGGTCGGCGGGGCCGACCGCATCACCGTCGCTGTCGCCGGTCGCGCGTTCCCCGCCGAACTCGTGGGCTATGACCGTCGTCGCGACATCGCGGTGCTCCAACTGCTGGGCGCCAGTGGGTTGCCTGTCGCGCCGATCGGCGATTCCGGTGCCCTGGTAGAAGGCGAGCCTGTCGTCGCCATCGGCAACGCACAAGGCAGCAACGCCCCGCTGACTCACGAAGTGGGCACGGTCACCGGATTCGGCCGCACGGTCAACGCTGAAGATGCACTCACCGGCAGTAAGGACGAATTGACCGGGCTGATCGAGTTCGCGGCACCGGTGGTCGCCGGGGATTCCGGCGGCCCCGTCGTGAACGGAGCCGGCCAGGTCGTCGGCGTCACGACAGCGGCGTCGGTGAACTTCCGGATGGGCCCGGGCGGCAAGGGCTTCGCCATTCCCATCAACGACGCGATGGCCATCGCCAACCAAATCCGCTCGGGGGCGGCGTCGGACTCGGTGCACATCGGCCCGCCGGTGCTGCTCGGTGTCGGCGTGCGTACCGCTCCGACCGATGGACCCGGTGTGCTCGTCGCCGACGTTCTGCGCGGCGGCCCCGCCGACCAGGCCGGTCTGGTCGCCGGCGACGTCCTCACGACACTGGATGGCACGCCGCTGGACTCGGCCACCACGTTGACGTACGTGCTGGACCGCCACTATCCCGGTGACGTCATCGATCTCACGTGGATCGACGGCAGCGGCCAGCAGCGTACCGGGAAGGTCGCGCTCACTCCGCTGTAAAGCGTTGCCTCACAACGACTCACGCTTCAGGATTCGTTCCAGACCGGCGATCACCACGCCGAGTTCGAAGTCGAACTGGGTTTGCGCGTCGTGTTCGGTGGCCGGTGCCGATTCGAGCACTCGGCGCAGCGCCGGGTAGGTGTCCTGCGGTTCCCGCAGCAGCGCCTCTGTCGTTTCCGCACGGTGGCGGTGGGCGCCGGACCCGGTCTGTGCGAGCACGGTCTGCGCGGCCGATTGCGCGATGTTCGACGCGGCGGTGAGGCCGTGCCGCGCGCTGTCGGGGTCCAGGCCCGCCGACAGCAGCGCGTCGAGGACGCGGTCGGCCAACGCCAGCGCCGCCGCCGTGCTGAGGCCGCCGAGCTGCGCAAAATCGGTCACGGAGTCCTGGATGCCCACCCGGATGAGTCCGTCGCGGAAGGCCATGGCGTAGGTCCGCAGGGTGGCCCGCCAGTCGTCGTCTGTGGGCAGTTCGACGGGCGCGAGTTCCCGCTCGAACTGGTCGAGCACCATCAGCGTCAGCAGGCCCGCACGGTCGCCGACGTAGTAGTGCAGCGCTTTGCGGCTCACTCCGAGCGCATCGGCGACGGCCTGCATGGTCAGGTCGCTGGCCGCGACGCTTCGGGCGGCGACAACGATCTGGTCCCGGCTGATCCGCGGTGGACGCCCCCTGGTTCGCCCGCTCATCATCGTCACCATAGGCGATTTTTCGCCGGTCGGTAAAAACGCTTCCCCGCCGCGCTGGACGCCCCTATGCTGAGCGCGTGCCCAACACCCCATACCGGGTCGTCCAGTGGACGACGGGAAATGTCGGAAAAAGCTCGGTCGAGGCGATCGCCAAGAACCCGAACTACGAACTCGTCGGCCTCTACGCATGGTCGAAGGACAAGGTGGGGCGCGACGCAGGCGAACTGGCGGGCATCGAGCCGCTGGGGGTCAAGGCCAGCAACGACGTGGACGAGCTGTTGGCGCTGAAGCCCGACGTCGTGGTGTACAACCCGATGTGGATCGACGTCGACGAATTGGTCCACATCCTCGAGGCCGGTGTGAATGTCGTCGCGTCCGCGTCCTTCATCACCGGCCACAATCTCGGCGACGGCCGCGCCAAACTCGAAGATGCATGCCAACGAGGCGGATCCACGCTGTTCGGCTCGGGCGTCAGCCCCGGGTTCGCCGAGTTGCTGGCCATCGTGGCCACCACCGCATGCGACCGGGTCGACAAGATCACCATCGCCGAGTCCGCCGACACCACCCTCTACGACTCGCCTGACACCGAGCGGCCCGTCGGCTTCGACAAGAAGATCGACGATCCCGACCTACCGCCGATGGCCGAGAGGGGCACGGCGGTGTTCGCCGAGGCGGTGCAGCTGGTCGCCGACGCCGTCGGCATCGAACTGGACGAGATCAAGTGTGTATCCGAATACGCCCAGACCACAGAGGATCTCCCGATGGCCTCGTGGACCATCAAAGCCGGGCACGTCGCCGGTGTATACGCCAGCTGGCAGGGAATTGCCAACGGCAAGACCGTGATCGACATCAACGTTCGGTGGAAAAAGGGGCAGACGCTGGATCCGGACTGGCAGCTCGACGGCGATGGATGGAAGATCACCATCGACGGGCGGCCGACGGTCAATATGCAGGTCGGTTTCCTCCCACCGCCCGACATGATCGAGAACGCCAAGACCCTCGAGGACTTCTTCGTGCTCGGACACATCATGACGGCGATGCCGCCGATCCACGCCATCGGCGCAGTCGTCGCGGCGGCACCTGGCATCGCCACCTACAACGATCTGCCGCTGCCGCAGGCACGCGGCGTCGTTCCGACGAGTTAGCGGCGGCCCGCGACTTTCCTTTGCGGAGCCGACTCCCGATAGCGCGCACCGTATTTCGGCACAACCATGGGACCGTTGTGCCGGGCGGCGGTGATGGCGTTGCGCAGCGGGCGGGCAATGCCGGCAAAAGAGCCCATGTCGAAGAGCATCGGCGTGAGCAGTCGATCGTGGACGAACGCGAATGCACTGCCGGTCGTCGGATCGGCCCAGCCCAGGGTGCCGCCGAGGCCGATATGGCCAAAACCCTTGAGCAGCCCGGGTATCGGCGATTCATGGTAGCCGAGATGAAACGGCATCGGTACGCCGACGTTCAGATCCGGCCACGGCTTCGGGTTTCCGACGAGACCCTGCGTCAATTCCGATGACAGGAGCTCGACGCCGTCGAGACTGCCGCCATTGGCGACCGCGGCGTACATCCTTGCCAGCCCACGTGCCGTCACCACACCGTTGGCCGCGGGCACCTCGCCGTCGAGAAACGGGATATCGCCCTGCACAAGGGATTTGATGCCAGGAAAGTACATGGCGCCAAGCGCACCCGACAACGGAAGCCCGGCCACTTTCGGCGCGACGAAATCGAATATCGGATTCGCGCGGGAGCCCTGCGGCGCGAGAATCTGCGCGACCTTGGTGGGCGAGCCCGCCGGAGGGCGACCGAGATGCAGGCCATCGGTATTCAGAGGTTGCGCGACTTCGGCACGGATGAGCTCGCGCATACCCATCCCGGTGACGGCCCTCGCCAAACCGGAAAGAATCCACCCGTACGTCAGCGCGTGGTAGGCCTGCCGGCCGCGCTGCCGATCGGCGGGTGCGGCGGCGAGCCGCTCTTCCATGTGCAGATGGTCCAGCAGTTCCTCCTTGGTCACGCCCTTGAGATGGGCCAGCCCGGATCGATGTCGAAGGACGTCGCGCACGGTGATGTCGTCTTTGCCGTTGGCGCCGAACTCGGGCCAGAAATTCGCGACGGGTTCGTCATACGACAGCAGCCCACGATCGACTAGACGGTGGATGACCATCGCCGCGACCCCTTTGGTCGCGGAGAACACCATCGCCCCCGTATCGGCTGTCCACGGCACCTGCCCGGATCTGTCCGACCACCCCGTCCACACGTCGACGACGGGTCGGCCATCGATGTACACCACCAGCGCGCCACCGCCGAATCGGCGGCCCGGGAACATTCCAGCGAAGATCCGCACGACGTTTCCGAAGCGTGGGTCCGCCGCACCCTGGACGTCGCGCGGCAAACCCTCCTCGGCCCGCAGCAGTGACGCCTTTGTCATATCGCCAACAATGCGTCCGTAGCCATCGCCGTGGGCGCAGAACCGCAATAATTCAGCCGGTCACGCTCATGACGTGGGCCTTGAGCTGCGCCCCCGGCGGGCCCTCCAGGACGACGTCCTTGCGGATCTGCGCCTGGTCCTTGTGCACGGTGAACTCGCCCTTCTGTGGCGCGTTCCCGCCGAGAACCTCGTAGAACACCGTGAACGGCGTCTCTGGCAGCGGATGCAGCCCAATGTATTTCGGCTCGATCGTGTACTTATAGCTGCACAATGCGTCGGGCTCGCAGTTCTGCTCGGTCACATTGACCCCGATGGCGAACTCGACGGGAGTCGGCACCTTCGGCTGCGGTGGTGCGAGCGTCGTGCGCGGTGTCACCGCCCGCTCGGACGGCTTCGGCGCCGTGATGCTTCCGAAGATCATCACGGCCGCGATACCGACGCCGCTGGCGACGATGGCTACCAGAGCCAGACCCGCAGACCACTTCCGGACGGTCGACGAAACATGCATTTGTCTATTCAAATCTGGTGCGCGCCCGAGCGCGGCATTTCGGCCGCGCTCGGGCACCGCGTCAGAACGCTGACCGTCGTCGCTTGCCGAGGACCGTCATGACGATCGCGCCGACCGCTACGACCGCGACCAGGGCGGCCCCCGCAATGAGCAGGAAGTCAGTGCCACCCAACCCGGTGGGCTTCTCGTCGCTCACCAGTTTCAGGTCGTAGTTTCCGGGCAGCGGTCCTTCTCCAGGGGCTTCCATCCCGGGGAAGCTCTGCGTCTCGTTGACCACGAATTGCGGCACACCCGCCTCGTTGGCCTTCCACTCACCCCACGCCGGCGTCACGCCGTCGAGAAGGACCTTGTGGAGGTTGTTGTTGGTCGGATCGGGACCCACGTCGACGACCCTTTTGACAACCATCGGAGCGTAGGTCGCGTTGGTGTACTGGACCTGAACCGGGACGTCGGTGAGGGTCCGGACCGGCGGCGGCGGCGGCGGTGGCGGCTGCCCGGGTCCTGGAACGTAGCCGCCGCCGAAGAAGTTGCCGACGGCAAGTTCGATGGGGATTCCGAACGCGTTGAGGCGAATTGCGGAGAAGTTGTACGAACCCGCATCCCGCACCTCGGTGACCACCCGGCCGAACGGTTCGATGATCACGATCCGCGGCTCGCCGCCGACCTCGTACACCACCTTCATGGGCTCGGGGTAGGGATTGAAGATCAACGGACGGTAGTACTTGTCGTACTGCACCCAGTCGGGCTGCCATTGAGCAACGTTGGCCTCGACCTTGATCGCCGCCTCCGCACTGATTGGGCCACCAGTCTTCACCTCGCCGGTCAGCACGAGGTCATGCAACTCCTCGACCTCGGCCTTCGGAGCAGGCGGGGGATTCACGTCAACCGCCGGCGCGGTTTCGGCCTTTTCGATGTTTTCCGGGGCGGCGTCCGTCTGCTTTGGCTCGACAGGCGTTTTGGCCTCCGCCGCTTCGGCATTCGAAACGACCGTTCCACCTGCGGGATTGGTCTCCGGGTCGGTTCCGGTCGTTCCACCGGTTCCCTCGGTGCCACCGGTTCCCTCGGTTCCACCGGTGCCCTCAGTTCCGCCCGTGGTTCCACCGGTCGTTCCTTCGGTTCCACCGGTTCCTTCGGTGCCACCGGTTCCCTCGGTTCCACCCGTGGTTCCACCGGTCGTTCCTTCGGTTCCACCGGTTCCTTCGGTGCCACCGGTTCCCTCGGTTCCACCCGTGGTTCCACCGGTCGTTCCTTCGGTTCCACCGGTTCCCTCGGTGCCACCGGTTCCCTCGGTTCCACCGGTGGTTCCACCGGTCGTTCCCTCGGTGCCACCGGTTCCCTCAGTTCCGCCGGTTCCTTCGGTGCTACCGGTCGTTCCCTCGGTGCCACCGGTTCCCTCAGTTCCGCCGGTTCCTTCGGTGCTACCGGTTCCTTCGGTGCCACCGGTTCCTTCGGTGCCACCGGTGCTACCGGTTCCCTCGGTGGAGTCAGGTGTCTTGGTGTCGGGCGTGGACCCTTCGGCCCCGGACTCAGGGGTGTTCGCCGGAGGTGCCTCCTCCGTGACCACCGGCGGCGCCTCCTCTGTCACGACCGGAGCCGGGGTGTCCGCGGGGGCCTCAACGACCGGCGGCGCCTCAACGACCGGCGGCGCCTCGACAACCGGCGGGGCCTCGACAACCGGCGGGGCTTCCACGACCGGTGGGGCCTCCACGACTGGCGGGGAGTAGAAGGGGGTCTCTTCGTACACCGGGGTATCCACCACGGTGGTCTCTTCCGTCGGCTGCGCGAGCGCGGGAACTGCACCCATGCTCAAGGCCGCCGACGAGACGGTTACGACCGACGCCAGAGTGACAGCCAGGCCGCGGACGGCTCTGGGTCTGGCAGCGAAGTTCTTCATGCTCATGACGATGTGCTCCTGCTCAGGTGGCTTGCTGAATGGCATGAGCCTCGGTCGTTGTTCTTGGATCTTTCTTGGACACCTGTGAGTCCAGTCGGATCTTGCATAGTCGTTCCTCAATCACTTGGCCGGCGGAGCGTGCCAGATAGCGTTGTCGGCAACAAAGGCGGGCAGTGCGGCGACCATCGGCAGCCCTGCGCTGGACCGGCGAATCCCCATCTTCGAGCACCCCCTTCAAGCTGGCGTTTCCCCCGAAAGCGCCAGATCGGAGAATTCTCGCAGTCGGCAGCCCGCAACGCCACACATTCACCGAAAACAGCAAATTTTGAGGGCGGATGGCATCCTTAGCCGGGACGCAAGCCCACAGATGTGGTTGATTTGCGTTCTCAAGGGATAGTTCACCTACGTGCCAGGCCCGCGCAGCGGCGGAGGAAAGACACTTGCGGAACCGATCACGTCCAGTGGGTTGCGGTATACCGGCTGCCGCCGCAATCTCTAATACGGGACCGGGCGGCTGCCCGATCGTGAAGAGTGTGAACGTGCTGGTTTTCCGCAGTTTCCAGGAGGCGTAGTGGAGGGCACGCCCTTCGGCAGGTACCGGCTCGTTGAGTTGATCGGCCGCGGCGGCATGGGTGAGGTGTGGAAGGCGTTTGACACCGCGACCCGCCGCGTCGTGGCCGTGAAGGTGCTGCCGGCGCAGCTGGCCGCCGACCCCGTCTTCGAGGAACGGTTTCGGCACGAGGCCTTCGCCGCAGCGGGTCTGAACAACCCGCACGTCGTTCCCATTCACAACTTCGGCGAGATCGAGGGCCGGCTTTATGTGGACATGCGACTGATCGAGGGCCAAGACCTGGAGCACGTCCTCGCCGCTGGACCGATGGAACCCGCGCGGGCGGTGAAGATCATCGAGCAGATCGCGTCGGCGCTCAACGCCGCCCACAAGATCGGGCTCGTGCACCGGGACGTGAAGCCGTCCAACATCCTCGTCGCCGAGGACGACTTCTCGTATCTGATCGATTTCGGCATCGCGCGCGCCGCCGGAGAGACGAAGCTGACCGCCACCGGCAACGTGGTCGGCACGTGGCCGTACATGGCACCCGAACGGTTCACCACCGGCCAAAGCGATACTCGTTCCGACATCTACGCATTGACCTGTGTGCTCTACGAATGCCTGACGTCCAGCCGGCCGTTCCCGGGCGAGAGCGTCGAACAGCAGATCGCCGGCCACCTCACGGCCCCGCCACCGCGTCCTTCGATCAAGCGGAAGGACGTCTCGCCCGAACTGGACGCGGTGATCGCCGCCGGGATGGCCAAGGACCCCGAGGACCGCTACCCCACGACGACGGAGATGGCCCGCGCGGCGCAGGCGGCGATCGCCAACGGCGGCCGGACTCAGCGGACGAAACCCGGTTCGCGTCAAACGGCACCCGGGGCAGCACCACTGGCTCCGACGAAGGGCTTCCAGGACGAAGACACCGAGAAGCACTGGCACAAGGAGAAGCCCCGGCGGACCGAACAAGTGGAACCGGCCGCGGATGCGACACAGGCCCGACCGGCCGCCGATCCGTCGCCGGCCGCGGATGCGACCCAGGCACGCCCGGCCGAGCAGGGTGAGAAGGCGTGGGCGCCGACGACAGCGCAACCGGCCCAACCTGGATGGGCACCCACCCAAGCCGGGACGCCCGACCATGTCGCCCAGGCGTGGGCACCCACGCACCTTGGGGCACCGGGCCAGCTGGACGAAAGTGCGGCCGCTCCCACCCAGGCTCAACCGGCGCAGACTCCACCGGCGCAGTCGCCACCCACTGGGCCCGATACCGGCCGGCAGCGGGGTGACGACGATGCGCCGTTGCCTTGGTACAAGCGCACGGCGATCGTCGTTCCCATTGCCCTCGTGATGATCTTCGCCGCCGTCGGCACGATCCTCGTCGTGCTCGGCGGTGATGAGGAGTCCGCGCCCGGCAGCAGCGCACCACCGCCGGGCGCGGGACCCAACGGGACGTTCGCCGCCACGTTCGGCGCGCCAACGCAGCCCAATGGTCAACCGTTCCAGAATGCGTCGGGCGGGAATGAGACGTGGGTGATCAAGTCGGCCTGCGAAGACGGCAGTGATAAGTGCGTGGCGAGCGCGACGAAGCTGGATGGATCTGTCACCGCCGCAACGGCATTGGTGCTCGACGAGGTGGACGGTCGCTGGGAGGCGGTGAACACGAAAGAAGGCAAGTGCGGGAGTGCCGCGTCGACGGAGGTCTGGGAGACGATGTCGCTGCAGTCACAGCCCGACGGGTCACTCAAGGGCGAGTTCATCGTCCGGTCGACGGACCCCAACTGCGCCAGCAACCGACCGTTGACGTTCACGCGCACGGGAGACCCGCAGAGCGGTGTCTCGGTCGTCGACCCCGCTACCCTGCCCGCCCGGGTGGCCTCGCCCGCAGAGGCACTGTACGGCCGCTATCAGGAGGTCGACACCTATAAGGACGGCAACCGCAGCGCCGACGTGAGCTTCGACATCACGACGTACTGCCTTCGCACCGGCGACCGCTGCCTGAGCTACTGGGCCAACCCGGACAGCGCCAAGATCCTCACCTTCGCCAAGAATCAGTTCGTCTTGGCGAACAGGATCTCGGATTCAACGTGTGAGAAGGGTGGCGCCGCCCGCCGCGAGATCACCCTGCAGTACCCATTGCCAACGCCCGCGCAGGATCCGATCACCCTGCTCACGGGAAATGGTCATTACACGGTGACCGGCGCGTGCCCCTTCGACAGCGACTTCGACTCCCGGGTCGAGCGCACCGGGGACTAGACGAGTCCGGCGACGAAGGTCGCCGCCTGATCGGTCATTCCGGGGACGTACTGATGGTGCGGGGCACGGTTGCTCAGGTCACCGGTGTCGCAGATCGGATCCTGCGGGTTGCACAGGTCGATGGTCCTGGCGCCGAACGCCGGGCTGAGGACGTTCAGCGGACCCATGACCCTGCCCAGCGGATTGCCGAATACGGCGACAGCGGCGACACGGTTCGCCACGTCCGGCGGCATCGGCCTCGCGAGAGCGTTGAGGTCCAGACCGGGGATGGCATTCAAACCCGGAATCGCACTCACGCCGGAGATCGCGGAAACGTTCGGGGCGACACCCAACATCAGGTCGACGACGGCCGCGCCCTGCGAGAATCCGCCGAGGACCAACTTGGTGTTCGGACAGGTATTCGCCATGAACTGGGCGTGGTTGTTCGCGTCGGTGGCCCCGTCGGCGGCGCGGAGGAAGTTGAAGGTGGCGGCGTAGTTCACCGCGTATACGCCGACGCTTCTGGGCGCGACCTTGGGACGTAGAGCGTCGACGAATCCCTGGCCGACAAGCCCGATTCCGGGCGGGTCGTTGGTGCCGCGGGCGAAGATCACCTCGATGTCGGGACACCCCTGGGCCGTCGCCGTCGGAATGCCGTTGGGCGCGAACGATATTGCGGCGACAGTCAGTGCGGCCGCGAGTAGACGAATCGGTAGCCGGCGCAGTCGCGCCGCGTCGGTTGCCATCTACCGATGGTAGACAGGCAATTCACAACGTGGGACGAATCTGGCCCGCAGGGGGACTTAGGCGCCCGTGCCGCCACCGCATTGCCACCTTCTTGCCTGGCCGTACCCAAGGCGGCTCCCCAGGCATCTTCGGGTGCCAGATCCTTCCAGGCCATGCTCACCTGCAATCATGCAGCTGGTTGAGCTCTGCCATGCGGCAAGTTTCGGGCGAAAACTCGCCGCATTTGTTGGGTTCAGCGGCGCCCAGTCGATATCGCTCGACGCCAAATGCGATTCGGCTGATCGCGATTTCGCCCTAGTCAAACGTGCCTGTGTACCGACCGTTCTTGTACTGGTCAATGTGCAGCACGCCGCTGGAGTCTGTGTAGCTGCACTCCGAGTACCTGTTGCCATCCGGTCCTACGCTCGTCGAGTACTTGCCTCCCGCGGATTTGCATTCGGACTTGATGGTGCCCTCGGGAAGTGCGCTGGCAAGTGGACTTGCCCCCAACGCGATGCCCGTCATGAACGCAGCTGCGGCAACGCCGAGACCGATTCGAGTCAGGATGGTGGATGTCATGAGATTCTCCTCGTCTTGGCCCCAAAGGCGAGCCGGTTGCCGGAGATCGTATGAAGGCTGCAGGGTCGCCTGATATCCCCATGGAAGCCACAGTTTTCAGCCCACTTGGATAGGCCAGGCTTGCCCAGAGGTAAGGGAGCCGAGGCTAGGGTTCCTGGCCGTCCTTGACCGGGTTGCCATCCTCGTCCCAGTTCGCCGCCACCTTCTTGCTCGGCTGCACCCGGGGTGGCTCGCCGGGCATCTTCGGGTAGCTCGGCGGGTACGGCATGTCCCCGAGGTCCCGCTCCTCCTCGTCCGCCTTGACCATCTCGAGCAGCTTCTCGAGCGACTGGGCCGTCTTGTCGATGTCCGCCCACGGATCCGGCCGCCCCGCAACGAAGTCCGGCACCGTCGAAATGGTGTAGTCGTCCGGATCGGCGTCGCGGAGCTCATCCCACGTCAGGGGCGTCGACACCGTCGCGATGGGGGTCTTGCGCGCCGAATACGCCGAGGCGAAGGTGCGGTCGCGGGCGTTCTGGTTGTAGTCGATGAAGATCCGCTTCCCGCGTTCCTCTTTCCACCACGACGTCGTCACCGCCTTAGGTGCCCGCCGCTCCACCTCCCTGGCCAACGCGATCCCCGCGCGTCGCACCGCGATGAAATCCCAGTCCGGTTTGATCCGCAGGAAGATGTGCACGCCGCGGCCCCCCGAGGTCTTCGGATAGCCCACCAGCCCAAGTTCGTCGAGCAGCGGCTTCAAAATGTCCACCGCGACCTCGCGGGCCTCCTTGAAGGCGGTGCCCGGCTGCGGGTCCAGATCGATGCGCAGTTCGTCGGGGTGTTCGGTGTCGGGGCAGCGCACCTGCCAAGGATGCAAAGTGACGGTGCCCATCTGTGCGGCCCAGGCGATCGCCGACGGGTGAGTCACCTTGAGCGCGTCGGCCGTTCGACCCGACGGGAAGGTCACGGTGCAGGTTTCCAGATAGTCGGGATGCTTCTGCGGCACCCGCTTCTGGTAGATCTCCTCGCCGTCGATGCCGTCGGGAAAGCGCTGCAGGTGCGTGGGCCGGTCTCGCAGCGCGGCCAGCATCGGACCCGAGGCGACGGCCAGGTAATAGTCGAAGAGCTTGCCCTTGGTGCCGTTCTCACCCAGCTTCGGGAAGTACGGCTTGTCACGGTTGGTCAACCGGACCTTGACGCCGTCGACGTCGATTTCTTCTGCAGGCGTTGCCATTACGTCGACTCCAACACGTCGTAGAGGTCGTAGTTCAGGGGCACATCAAGCTGGTCGAAGGTGCAGCTCGAGGGCTCGCGGTCGGGACGCCAGCGCATGAACTTGACTGCATGGCGGAACCTCTTGCCGTGCACCGTGTTTCCCTCCATCTGGTCGTAGGCGACCTCGCAGACCTTCTCCGGCCGCACCGGGACCCACCGCTTGTCCGCCGCGGAGTTCCACCTGCTCGGGTCGCCGTCACGCATTTCGTCACCCTCGCGCAGCGGCTCCAGCTCGCTCAGCAGCTTGATCCGGTCCTTGACGGTGAACGCGGCTGCCCCACCGACCATCTGGAGTTCGCCGTCATCCCGGTAGAGCCCGAGCAGGATCGACCCGATACCTTCGCCGCTCTTGTGGATCCGGTACCCCATAGCCACACAGTCGGCATCGCGGGCGTGCTTGACCTTCACCATCTCCCGTTTACCCGGCAGATACGGGCCGTCGAGCCGTTTGGCGATGATTCCGTCGAGACCCGCGCCCTCGAAGGTTTCGAGCCACTGCGCGCCCTGCTCCGGGTCCTCGGTGGTACGCGTGACATGGCACCACCGCTTCTCGTTCACCGCATCGGACAGCGCTTCGCGGCGGATCCGGAACGGCTCCTTGAGAAGCGACGCGTCACCGGCGGCGAGTGCGTCGAATCCGATGAAGTGCGCGGGCGTCTGTTCGGACAGCATTTTGATGCGGCTGGCGGCCGGATGGATGCGCTGGGACAGCGACTCCCAATCCAGCCGCATGCGGCCGTCGATCTCCCGGGGAACGACGACCTCGCCGTCGAGCACGCAACGCGGCGCCAGTTCGTCGCGAAGCGCCTCCACCAATTCAGGGAAGTATCTGCCGAGGTCCTTACCGCTGCGCGAGAGCACGACGATCTCGTCGCCGTCGCGGAACACCAGCGCACGGAAGCCGTCCCACTTCGGCTCGTAGGACCAGACGCCCGCGTCAGTCGGGACCTTGGCCTGCGCTTTCGCGAGCATCGGCTCAAGCGGCGGCTGCACGGGGAGATCCACTCCACCCATTATTACGTCCATGACACGTCAGACCTCCGACTACCGGCAATGTCATCGGGCTTGCCCGCGTGAGACATCACGTGATACACATGTCTCAGCATGTGTTCCAGCTAATGTTTCAGCATGAACCCAGACAAGAAGGCTCCGCCCGTGACCTCAGCGACCGTGACAATTCGTCGCACGCTGGATGCGCGCCAGGTCGACGTGCGCACGCGGATCCTGAAAGCAGCACGTGAGCTGATCCATACGCAGGGGCATGAGACCGTCGGCATGGAGACCATCGCGGCTGCCGCAGGCGTGTCGAGGGCAACGATGTATCGCTACTTCGCCTCAAAGGAGCACGTCGTCTGCGACGCGGCGTTGGCTTGGGGGCATGAGCTCGCGACCCGCATCCCACAGGCGATTGCGACCGCTGCCGGACCCAAGTCGCCCATCGAGGTCGCCATCGAGCACGTCGTTCGGGAGGCCGCGACGGATCTGCCCATGGTGCGGGCGACGATGTCCTCGGTGTTGGCGCTGGGCCCGGTCGCGGATGAATTCCGCCTCGGCGTACGCCAGATGTTCACCGCGCTGACCGCCGGTGCCGAGGTGCCTCCCGAGCTGGACGCGTCGTTGACGTTGCTCGGGCGCGTCTTCTACGCCGACCTGGCGCTGCTCAGTGTCGGTGACATCACCGTCGAACAGTGCATCGATGAACTGCGCACCGCGGCCCGACGGATCCTGATCTAGCCCACCACTAGGAGAGTGATGAACGAGTCAGCGCTGCAACCGATTTGGGACTGGATCGTGGAGCGAATCGGGGTGGGGTTCTTCGAGTTCCCGCTATACTTCCTGCCCGTCGTCGTCGCTGTGGTGCTGGTGACCGGAGTGTTCTTCTCGGTGCTGGACGTCGCCGTCTATCGGAAGATCCCCGCCAGGACCGCCTGGCTGGACGGTCTGCGGGTGATGTCCACCTACATCGGTTCGGCGGCACTGCTGCTCGCGCTCAACGCCAAATTTCATCCGTGGACCATCGACGTACCAAGCGCTGCACCGACACTGGTGACCTTCGGGGCCCAGGTCGCGCTGCTGATGGTCATCGGGGAGTTCCTCACCTACTGGTGGCATCGACTGGAGCACGGCAACAGGTTCGTCTTCAAGTATGTGCACTACCTGCACCATCGGGTCGAATCACCCCTGACGATCTGGACCAACTTCGTCGTCCATCCCGTCGAAGGGCTGATGGTGATGCTGTGCCTGTACGTGCCGCCGCTGGTACTCGGGGTGCACCCCCTGGTGATGGTCGCCTACGCGATTGCGAACACGACGGCGATGGTGATCACTCACTGCGGCTACGACATTCGCTTCTACCCGGGTTGGCTACTGCCACCCAACGTCGCCCACGAACTGCACCACTCCAACAAGCGACCTACAAACTTGTCCGTCGTGATGAGCTTCGGCGACAAGCTCTTCGGTACCTACAAAGCGCCCACCAGGTCGGAGACGCCGGCACCGAAATGGAACGCGGTGCCAATTACCTCCGGGTAAGCCACCTGGCCCGGTCGACGGTCCTGGGTGCAGGATCGACGTGTGTCGATATCCCCGCTCCACGATCCCGACTGGCGCGCCTTTGCCAGCGACAACTACGCAGGCGCGCATCCGGAGGTTCTCGCCGCGATCGCCGCGGCCAACGGCGGTCACCAGGTCGCCTACGGCGAAGACCAATACACCGCCAGACTGGCCGAGGTGATCCGCACCCACTTCGGTGCCCGTGCCGAGACGTTCCCGGTCTTCAACGGCACCGGCGCCAACGTCGTCGCCCTCACCAGCATGTTGCCGCGCTGGGGCGCGGTCGTGACTGCGACGAGTGCGCACATCCACACCGACGAGGCCGGCGCTCCTGAGCGGATGACCGGTCTCAAACTGCTCACCGTCCCCACACCGGACGGCAAGCTCACACCCGAGCTGGTCGCGCGCGAGGCGTGGGGCTGGGGCGACGAACACCGCGCGCAGCCGTTGGCCGTCAGCATTACGCAAACCACCGAACTGGGCACCCGCTACACACCGGACGAGGTGCGGGCGGTCGCCGACTACGCACACCAGCACGGCATGGCGGTCCATATGGACGGCGCCCGCCTGTGGAATGCCGCCGCGGCGCTCGGCGTGCCGTTTCGGGAGTTCACGAGCGACGCCGGCGTGGACATCCTGAGCCTGGGCGGCACCAAGAACGGACTCCTCGGCGCGGAGGCAATCGTCGTGCTCGACCCGGACCGCGCCACCGGGCTGGCCTACCTCCGCAAGCTCACCATGCAGCTGTCGAGCAAGATGCGGTTCGCGTCCGCGCAGCTGCTCGCTCTCTTCGATGGCGATCTGGGCGTGCGCAGCGCGGCCCACGCGAACGCTATGGCGCAGCGGTTGCGCACCGCGCTCGAGGCCGACGGCACATTGGGCGAGCTGGCTTTCACACAGGACACCCAGGCGAACGCCGTCTTCGCGACCGTGCCGAACGACGTCGCCGACCGGATCCGCGAGCGGGCGCGCTTCTACGACTGGGACCGCGCGCGGGGCGAGGTCCGCTGGATGACCTCGTGGGACACCACACCCGAGGACGTCGACCGCTTCGTCTCGATCGTCGCCGAAGAGTTCGCGCGCCGGAAAGTAAGCCGTTGACGGGCACCCACTTCGCCGGCGTCGTGGACGCGGTCCGTCGTGGCGAAAAGACCTCCGACGTCGCCACCGCCGAACTGTTGGCCACGCTGACGGACAAGGAGCTGTTGTGGCTGCTCGACGGTGACAAGGCGCTACTGGAGTCCGTTGTTGACGGTGCGCGGACGCGGACGAACTTCCTCGCGGTGACAGCGGGCCGCATCGACCGCGTCGGAATCCCCGGGCTCCGTTTCACCGACGGCCCTCGCGGTGTCGGCATCGCCCCGGCCACCAGCTTTCCGGTGGCCATCGCACGCGCGGCCACCTGGGACGTCGACGTCGAACGGTGCGTCGGTGCCGCGATCGGTGCCGAGGCGCGTGCTCTTGGCGCCAACTTCTGGGGTGGACTCTGCATCAACGTCGCGCCCTTTCCCGGCTGGGGTCGCGCCCAGGAGTCCTACGGGGAAGATCCGTTCCTGCTCGGCGAAATGGGTTCGGCGGCAATCGAAGGCGCCCGGCCATGGGTGATCACCAGCGTGAAACATTTCGCCCTCAACTCCATGGAGGAAGCTCGATTCCAGATCGACGTCCGGGTGCCGGAGGACGTCCTCCACGAGAGATACCTGCCGCACTTTCGGCGCACGGTCGAGGCCGGTGTCGATTCCGTGATGTCTGCCTACAACTCGGTCAATGGACAGTGGGCCGGCGAAAATCGACACCTGCTGACCGAAATCCTGCGCGATCAATGGGGTTTCACCGGTTTCGTGCACACCGACTGGGTCTGGGGTCTGCGCCATCCGGTCGAATCGGTCGCGGCCGGCCAAGACGTCGAGATGCCGTTTCGGCAGCAGCGCGCCCATGCGCTGCCGGCGGCGTTGCGTTCCGGGGAGTTGAAGCGCGACGACGTGCTGCGGGCCTGCGCCAGGATCCTGCGCACCCAGATCGAATTCGCCGGACGAGCCCGCCCGACGCCCCCGCGCTTCGTGGTGGCCGGCGCCGAACATCGCGCGCTGGCCCGTGAGGTGGCTCACCGCGCGACGGTCCTGCTTCGCAACGAAAGTGTGGATGGCACACCGCTCTTACCACTCGACGAACAGACTCTTCGACGCGTCGCGGTATTGGGCCGGCTCGCCGACCGACCCAACCTGGGTGACACCGGATCGTCGAATGTCAGGCCGCGCAACACCGTTTCGGTACTGCAGGGTCTGCGCGAACAGCTCGGCAGTCACCGCGTCGTCACGACAGATCCGGGTGATGCGGATGTCGCTGTGGTCGTTGTCGGCCTGACGCCGAAAGACGAAGGCGAGGCATTGATCGCGCTCGGGCCCGACACGATGCAGTTGTTCGGTGGGATCATGCGTCGGCCGCGGGTTGCCAAAATCGTCAGCGCGGTCTTCAACTTCTCGCAACGCTGGTGGACCTTCGGTGGCGATCGGTCCGATCTACGTCTGCACGACGAGGACGTCGCGCTGATCCGCGCCGTCGCGGCCACCAATCCGCGGACCGTGGTGATCGTCATCGGGGGAGGCACCGTCGTCGTCGACCCGTGGGACCGCGACGTCGCCGCACTCCTCATGGCGTGGTACCCCGGCATGGAGGGCGGTCGCGCACTTGCCGACGTCCTCCTCGGAGATGCCGAGCCGACAGGGCGGATGCCCGTCACCATCCCAAGACAGCAATCACAACTGCCGCAAGTGGATTGGCGGGCGCGCGCGGTGACCTACGACCGTTGGTGGGGTCAGCGCAAGCTCGACCACGACGACGTGCGGGCGGCGTACCCGCTGGGCTTCGGCCTGGGCTACACGACGTTCACCACAACGGACCTGACGCTCGGGCCCGTCCATGACGAAAGCTTCGAAGCGAGGGTGACGGTGACCAACACCGGTGATCGCGACGGTCGTCATGTCGTCCAGGTGTATGCGGTGCGCCCGGTCGACGGGCGGCCGGTGCGCCATCTCGTCGGCTTCAGCTCGATCGCGGTGTCGACCGGTGCGAGTACGTCCGTCACTGTCCAGTGCTCGACGCGACCCCTGCAGCGCTGGACCCCAGACGGCTTCGTGCTTGACGACGGCGACATCACCGTCGAAGCCGGCGCCTACTCCGGCGATCCGGATGCATGCCGGATACCGCTGGGGCCACTGACCTCAGAACCGGCGAACGACGACCGCGCCGCCACCAAGGGGACAATGGAGTGATGCGACTGCCCGTGATGCCGCCGGTGTCACCGATGCTGGCCAAGGCGGTCAAGTCGATTCCGCCGGACGCGTCTTATGAGCCGAAGTGGGACGGGTTCCGGTCGATCTGCTTTCGCGACGACTTCGACGTCGAGCTCGGCAGCCGCAATGAGCGGCCACTGACCAGGTATTTCCCTGAGCTCGTCGCGGCCGTCCGCGCGGAGCTCCCGATGCGCTGCGTCGTCGACGGCGAGATTGTGATCGCCACCGACGACGGCCTCGAATTCGAGGCGCTGCAGCAGCGCATCCACCCGGCCGAGTCGCGCGTACTGATGCTGGCCAAGAAGACTCCCGCGTCGTTCATCGCCTTCGACCTGCTGGCCCTCGACGACGAGGACTATACGTCGAGGCCGTTCAGCGAGCGGCGCGCCGCACTGGTCGACGCGTTGGCGGGATCCGGCCCGTCGATTCACGTCACGCCCGCAACCACCGACCTGCCGACCGCGCACCGCTGGTTCACCGAGTTCGAGGGTGCGGGTCTGGACGGCCTGATCGCCAAGCCGCTGACCGTCACCTATCAGCCCGACAAGCGCGTCATGTACAAGATCAAGCCCGAGCGCACCGCGGACTGCGTCGTCGCCGGCTACCGGGTGCACAAGTCGAGCGACGAAGCGATCGGTTCGCTGCTGCTCGGCCTGTACAAGGACGACGACACGCTGGCATCGGTGGGCGTGATCGGCGCATTCCCGATGGCCAGGCGACGCGAACTGTTCACCGAATTGCAATCGCTCGTAACAACATTCGACGATCATCCGTGGAACTGGGCCGCCCACATGTCCGGGGAACGCACCCCGCGCCGCAACGAGGGGTCGCGCTGGAACGCGGGCAAGGACCTTTCGTTCGTACCGCTGCGACCCGAGCGGGTCGTCGAGGTGCGCTACGACCACATGGAGGGCGAGCGGTTCCGGCACACCGCGCAGTTCAACCGCTGGCGGCCCGATCGCGACCCGCGATCGTGCACCTACGAACAACTCGAACAGCCGGTCACCTTCAGCCTCGCCGATATCGTCCCGGGGCTGGCGGCGGGCCCCGGCGTTTAGCCGCGCCCGCGATCGGGCAGATAGGAACCTCATGACTTTGCACGCGGTCATCTCCGGCGCCGGCATCGCCGGACCCGCTCTGGCCCATCAACTCACTGCCCACGGTTGGCGTACCACCGTCATCGAACGCTTCCCGCAGCGGCGCGACGAGGGGCAGAACGTCGACATCCGGGGCGCCGCCCGCGAGGTCGTGCGCCGCATGGGCCTCGACACCGAGATCCGGGCAGCCAACACGACCGAGGTGGGCACGCGCTTCGTCAGGCCGGACGGTTCGGCAGCGGCGTCATTCCCGGTTTCTCCCAACGGAAATGACGGCCCCACAGCCGAGTTGGAGATACTGCGCGGAGAGTTGTCGCGCATCTTCATCGAGCACACGCGCGATCGAACCGATTACCGCTTCGACTCCCGCATCGCCGACGTCAGCGACCACGGCGACCACGTCGTGGTCGCGCTCGAGGACGGCGGCTCGCTGGAGGCCGACGTCCTCGTCATCGCCGAGGGGTTGCACTCGCGATCCCGCCGGTTCGTCACGTCCGCCGATGTCACCAACTTCGGGATGTACTTGGCGTACGCGACCATCCCGCGCACCGACGACGACGACCGCTGGTGGAATTGGCAGCACGCCACCGGTCACCGCGCCGTGCACCTGCGGCCCGACAACCTGGGCACCACGCGCGCGATCCTGTCCTTCATGTCCGACGTTCGCGGTTTCGACGACCTCGACCGGGCCGGGCAGCTCATCATCCTGCGACGCACCTTCGACGACGTCGGAGGAGCCGCTCCGCGGGTGCTCGATGCCCTTGACGACGGTGCGCCGATGTACTTCTCGACCGTCGGTCGGGTGCAGCCATCCAGGTGGAGCAACGGCAGGGTCACGCTGCTGGGAGACGCCGCGTTCTGCAACGCCACGTTCGGCGGCGCCGGAACCAGCTTGGCTCTCATCGGCGCCTATATCCTCGCCGGTGAGCTGGCCGCCACCGACGACCTCAACTCGGCGCTGGGTCGGTATCAGGCGCTGATGCGACCGTTCGTCGGCACCGCCCCGAAAGTGCGGGAGAGCGCCCTGCGCCTGGCGAATCCACGTACGCGCAACGGCATTCGCCTTCTGCATGCGGGCGCCGGCGTGGCCGCTGGCCCGATCGGCAAAGCACTCTCCCGGTTGACCGCCGTGGCCAACATCGGTGGGGACGCCGCGCAACTGCCCGAATACCCGCCCGCCCCGCTGCCGGTGCCCGAGAAACGGTGACCCAGAAGCCCGATTCGTGTGATGCTCGCACGGTGATGATCCGCATGACGGCGGCGACGACCGCCATGATCGCGGCGGCGGTCGGGATGGCCAGCCCCGCGTCGGCCGACGATCGGCTCGATGGTGAGTACACCTTCATCAACGGTCCGACGTCGAACACGTGGAGCATCACCACGCAGTGCAACGCCGAGGTGACCTGCGGCGGGACGATTTCGACGTCCACCGGACTGCTCGAGCAGATCACCCGGATAGCCGGCGGTCCGTGGACGATCGAGCGCACTGACGTCCCGAACGGCCGGGTCTGTCCCAACGGCGGCACCGGTCCGGCGGACCTGATGTATTCGTTCGACCCCGCGACCCTTGTGGGCGCCATCAGCTTCCGCTCCAAGCCCGGTGTGTGCGGCGACCCTGACTGGACCAGCGGCCAGAACCCGATCAGCCTCGTGAAGGTGTAGTCGAGAGGTCACGAGTCCCGCTGCGGCGTGGTCGATCAGTCGTGTTTGGTCTCGTATCGCAGCAGCACAATGCCGCCCGGGAAGGTGCGGTTCTCCACGAGTCGCAGCGAGATCCACGACGGCAAAGTCGGGAAGAACGGGGTGCCGCCGCCCACGGCGGTGGGCGCCACCACCATCCGGTACTCGTCCACCAGTCCGGCCTGCACGATCGGGGCGGCCAGCGTCGCGCCGGCCACCTCCAAGATGCCGTCGGTTTCGGCTTTCAGCTTCGTCACCACCTCGACCGGGTCACCACGTTCCAACCGGGAGTTCCAGTCGACGGACTCCAACGTGCGCGAGAACACGACCTTGGGCAGGTCGCGCCAAAGCTGGGCGAAGTCGACGGTCAGCGGGGTGGCGTCCGGGTCCTCATCAGCGCTCGGCCAGTAATCGGACATCTGTTCGTAGAGCCGCCGCCCATAGAACGACAGGGCGGTCTCCCGCTCGAAGTCGTTCCAGTACTGGTGCAGTTCGTCGCTCGGATCGGACCAGTCGATGTTGCCTTGCGCGTCGGCGATGTACCCGTCCACCGACACGTTGAAGCCATAGATGAGTTTGCCCATGGAGATCAGACTGCACCGGAGGGCAGAACTCATCCCGACGCCACGCGAGATATTCGGTGTCGCCGTCGCGTTCACTCCCTTAGTCTCGTTGCATGAACTGGCGATGTTGATTTAGACCGCTAGCGGGCCAACGACGTCACCGCCGCTTGGCCGGCGTCTTGTACGCGTACCTGTTTCTCGACGATTTCGTGCTGCTGTACCCGGTGTACACGCTGCTGTTCAGCGACACCGGACTGTCGGTATGGCAGATTTCGTCGCTGTTCGTCATCTGGTCGGTGTCCAGCCTCGCGCTCGAAGTGCCCTCGGGCGCGTGGGCGGACGCGACCTCACGCCGCAGGCTGTTGATCGCGGGTCCGCTGCTGACGGCCGTCGCGTTCACGTTGTGGGTGGCGGCTCCCGGCTACTGGGTGTTCGCGCTCGGCTTCGTGCTCTGGGGCCTCAAGTCGGCGCTGACGTCCGGCGCGTTGGAGGCACTCGTCTACGAGGAACTGCAGCGACTGCAGGCGACAGGTGAATACGCCACCCTGATGGGACGCGGACAGGTCGCCGGCGTTCTGGCCGCGACGTGTTCGGGTGCAGTCGCGGCACCGATCATCTCGGTCGGCGGTTTCGCGGCGGTCGGCGCGGCCAGCGTCGTCGCGTCGGTGCTGGCGTCTGTCGTTGCGATGTTGTTCCCGGAGTATCGGATTCGCAAGATCGACGAGCCCGAGCTCAGCTGGGCGGACACGTTGGCGGCTGGGACGCGAGAAGCCAGGCGGTCAGCTCCCGTCCGCGCCGCGGTGATCCTCGTCGCGGTCGTCGGATCGGTGTGGGGTGCGCTCGATGAGTACACCCCGTTGCTGATCGAGAGCGGCGGCGTCTCGGCCGCCGACGTCTCGCTGCTGATGGTGGTCGTCTGGGCGGGCGCATCGGCGGGCGGTCTGGCCGCGGGACGGGTGGCGCGCTGGGGATCGACGGCGTTCGCGGCGCTCGTCGGTGTGGGCGCGGTTCTGATGGCCGCGGGTGCCCTGACGCAACATCCACTCGGCGTGGTCGCTCTCGCGGCCGCGTTCGGCGTCTTCCAATGCGCCACCATCGTCGCCGATGCCCGCCTGCAGAACAGCATCGCCGGACCGGCCAGGGCGACCGTCACCTCGCTGGCGGGCATGTCGACCGACGTCGCGACGCTCGCCGTCTACGGCAGCTACGCCGCGTTGGTCGATCTCAGCGGCCACCCGGGGGCATTCGCGCTGCTGATGCTTCCGTACCTGGCAATGGCCTTATGGGTGCGACGTCGACCGCGTCAAGATCCGATATGGGAGTGCGGCTAGCTAGATTGCGAGGGTGAGCGCAGGCAGGTTCGCCCCGAGCCCATCTGCCGATCTGCACATCGGCAACCTGCGCACCGCGGTGCTCGCGTGGTTGTTCGCCCGTTCGACTGGACGCCGATTCCTCATGCGCGTCGATGATCTCGACGACCGCACGTTCACCGATATCGCCAACCGCCAACTCGACGACCTGACCGCCATCGGCCTCACCTGGGATGAGCCTGCGGAGTGGCAGACCCAGCACGCCGCTCGCTACGACGGCGCCATAGATGTGCTCTTCGACCGCGGATTGCTCTACGAATGCTATTGCAGCCGAAAGGATATCGCTCAGGCGCCACGCGCGCCGCACGCACCGCAGGGCGCATATCCGGGAACCTGCCGCGACCTCACCGACGCCGAACGCTCCGAGAGACGCGCGCGACTGGGACGGCCGCCCGCGCTGCGGCTGCGCACCGACACGGGAGCTGGCTTGCCGGCACCGCCGGCGGTCACGCACACCGTGCACGACCTGCTGCACGGCGACTACACCGGAATCGTCGACGACTTCGTGGTCCGCCGCGGCGACGGTGTCGCGGCATACAACCTGGCCGTCGTGGTGGACGACGCGGCGCAGGGCATCGACCAGGTGGTGCGCGGTGACGACCTGCTGTCGTCGTCGCCGCGTCAGGCGTACCTCGCCGCACTGCTCGGGTATCCGGAGCCGACGTACGCGCACGTGGCCCTGGTCCTGAACTCCGACGGCGCGCGGCTGGCCAAACGCGACGGCGCCATCACGCTCGCCGAGATCGGCGCCGAACGGGCCATCACCCAGATCGCCGATTCCCTTGGCTACCAAGCGAGCACCGTCGAGGAGATGCTGCCGCAGTTCGACCCGTCGAAGCTGCCCCGCCAGCCCTGGATCTACCGCCCGTAGCCGCCGAACGTGGGTTACCCGCACGCTTTGAGTGCCTCAAGTGTGCGGGTAACCCACGTTCGCGCTCGTCACTCGACCGGTGAGCGGCCGTTCGACGCCCGCTTCGCGGCGGCACGCAGCTCGTCGCGGAACTGCGGATGTGCGATCGCGGCCAGTGCCTCCCCGCGCTCCGCGACCGTCCTGCCCTCCAACTCGGCCGCCCCGTACTCGGTGATGATCACGTCGACATGATGGCGCGGCGTGGTGATCACCGCTCCGGGACCGAACCACGGCACGATCCGCGACTGCAGGTTTCCGTCCTTCTCGTAGGTCGACGGCAGGCAGATCAGCGACCGGTCCGACAGCTCGAGCCCCACACCCGCCACGAAGTCCTCGGCGCCGCCGATACCGCTGAACTGGTCGCCGTTGATCGTGTCCGCGACGACCTGACCTTGAATGTCGACGGCCAACCCCCCATTGACCGAGACCATGTGGGTGTTGGCGGAGATCACCTCCGGTGAGTTGACGATCTCGACCGGCAGAAACGCGACGTCGGAGTTCTCGTTCAGCCAGGTGTAGAGCTCAGCGGAGCCGAACGCGAACGTCGTCACGCTCACCCCCTTGTAGACGCCTTTGCGCGCGTTGGAGATCTTTCCCGCCTGGTGCAGACGCATACAGCCGTCGGTGAACATCTCACTGTGCAGCCCGTAGTCGCCGCCGTCGCCCTCGGCCAGCAGCGTGGCGATCTGGTTGGGAATCGAGCCGATGCCCGTCTGCAGCGTCGCGCCGGACGGGACGAACTCGACGGCGTGGCGGGCGATCGCCTTGTCCGCCTCGGTGGGCGGCGCGTCACCGCCGGGCAGCGCGAGCGGCGCGTCGGTGGAGTGCACAAGGATGTCGATCTCGTCGACGTGCAGCGCGTGCCGATGCTCGTCACCCAACCCGAACGTGCGCGGGTAGGCATCGGACACCTCGACGACGAGTAGCCGGTCGGAATCGGCTCCGGCGCGGTGCAATTCGCCGATCGTGCCGCCGGCGTGCAGTGACAGCGAGCACCAGCCGTCGGCATCGGGTGGCGCCGCTACCGTGGTCATCACGCGCGGGCGCTGGCGTTCGAGCAGTGGCCCGAACCGCCGGAAGTCCGCGGGAGTGAAGGCGATGTCGGCGCCGCCGTCGCGCAGCGCGCGCTCGAGGGGGCCGAAGAATCCCGACAGATAGCGAACGCCCTTGCGCGAGAACAGTTCGGTGAGTACCGCGATCAACGCTCCGTAGACGCGCAGGTCGGTCCAGTCGTCACGTTCGCCGAGCGCGCGCAGGAACGCGGGCGGCTGACCGGGACCCAGTGGGATCCCCAACGTGTCGGCGGTCTGAATACGCGCGGCGGCCTGCTCGGCGCTGAGCTCCTCGGGCATGGCGCTAGCCAACCACACCCGCCTCAGCCTGAGCCGAACTATTGGTCGACCGGCGCGCGGTTGCTAACGTCCGGAAGTGCACCGTCTATCAAGATCGTTCCTCGCGGTACTCGTACTGGCGGCGCTGCTGCTGACGGCATGCGGCTCGTCGGGGAGCGATAGCAGCGACCCCATCAAATCGGCGGGCGTACTACGCGTGGGCACCGAAGGTGTTTATCCCCCGTATTCGTTCCACGACCCGAAACAGGGCGGACAACTCGCCGGCTATGACGTCGACGTCGCGAGGGCGGTCGCCGAAAGATTGGGTGTAGAGGTCGAATTCGTCGAAACGCCGTGGGACGCCATGTTCGCGGCCCTGGAGGCCGACCGCTTCGACATCGTCGCCAACGAGGTCACGATCAGCGAGGAACGCAAGCAGAAGTACGACCTCTCCGAGCCGTACTCGATCTCCCAGGGCGTGATTGTCACCCGCAAGGACGACAATTCGATCAACTCGGTGGCAGACCTGAAGGGCAAGCGGTCCGCGCAGAACCCCACCAGCAACTGGGCCGAGATCGCGCGCAATGCCGGCGCGGAGGTCGTCTCCGTCAACGGATTCTCCGAAGCGATCACCGTGCTCAACGACGGCCGGGTGGACGCCGTGATCAACGACAGCATCACGGTGCTCGCCTATCAGGCCGAACACCCCGACGCACCGCTCAAGGTGACCACCATTCCCGACGAACGCGGCGAGCAGGCGTTCGCGGCCCGCAAGGACAGTGGGCTGCTGCCGGAGCTGAACACCGCACTCGACGAGCTGCGCGCCGACGGCACCCTGACCAAGATCTCGGAGAAGTACCTCGACGTCGATCTGTCCAAGGCGGGGCCGACGAGCACCTGGCAGCTCATCGGAGACAACCTTTGGCCGTTGGCGCGCGCCGCGATCGAGAAAACGATTCCGCTGACGATCATCAGCTTCGTGATCGGCCTGGCGATCGCACTCGTCGTCGCGCTGGCGCGACTGTCGTCCAACGTCGCCGTCGCGGGACTGGCGCGGTTCTACATCTCGATCATTCGTGGCACGCCGCTGCTCGTGCAGCTGTTCATCGTGTTCTATGCGCTGCCGCAGATCGGGGTGAAGATCGACCCGTTCCTCGCGGCGGTCATCGCGTTCTCGCTGAACGTCGGTGGTTATGCCGCCGAGATCATCCGTTCGGCGATCCTGAGCATTCCGAAGGGACAGTGGGAGGCCGCCGAGACCATCGGTCTGGATTACGTTGGCGCGCTTCGGCGGATCATCCTGCCACAGGCCACCCGGGTTGCGGTGCCGCCGCTGTCGAACACCCTGATCTCACTGGTCAAGGACACGTCGTTGGCGTCGACGATCCTGGTCACCGAACTGTTCAGGACCGCGCAGAACGTCGCCGCACCGACCTTCGAGTTCTTCGCGCTGTACGGCACCGCGGCGTTGTACTACTGGATCATCTGCCTGGTGCTGTCGTTCGCCCAGAACCGATATGAGCGCCGACTGGAGAGGTATGTCGCACGATGACCGAATACCGTGTGAAGGCGGAAGGCGTACAGAAAGCCTTCGGAGACAACAAGGTTCTCACCGATGTGTCGTTCGATGTGGCCCAAGGCTCGGTCACGGCCATCATCGGCCCGTCCGGCTCAGGGAAGACGACGCTACTGCGGGCGCTCAACGCGCTGGACGTCCCCGATGCCGGTGTGATCCGTGTCGGCGAGATCGAGATCGACTTCGCCAAACCGGTGGCCAAGGATCAGCTGCGCCGTTACCGGGCACAGAGTGGCTTTGTGTTCCAGTCCCACAACCTTTTTCCCCACAAGACGGTACTGCAGAACATCACCGAGGGCCCGATCGTCGTGCAGAAGCGGCCGAAGGACGAGGCGGCGGCTGAAGCTGTCGCGCTGCTCGATCAGGTGGGGCTCGCCGAGAAGAAGGACCAGTTCCCCTTTCAGTTGTCCGGCGGACAGCAGCAGCGGGTCGGGATCGCGCGCGCCCTGGCGCTCAAGCCGAAGGTCGTGCTGTTCGACGAGCCGACGTCGGCGCTCGACCCCGAGTTGGTCGGCGAGGTGCTGTCGGTGATCAAGGACCTGGCCGTCGAAGGCTGGACTCTGGTGATCGTCACCCACGAAATCCAGTTCGCCAGGCAGGTTTCCGATCAGGTGCTGTTCACCGACGGCGGCGTCATCCTCGAAAAGGGGCCGCCGTCAGAGGTCATCGGCAATCCGAAGGAAGAACGCACCCGTCAGTTCCTGGACCGAATTCTGAACCCGCTCTAGTTCAGAGCTCCTGTGAGCGGGGCTGCGCGAGCGACCGCTTTTGTACGGCAATTTCCGGCGCGTCGGTGTACAAACACGGTCCGTCGCGGTGGTGGGGGTACAGGCAAGGATTCCGCAGCAGATTTCGTCTATCTCAACTCAAAGCGAAGCACTGTGAGAAGGTTGGCCGATGGTGCAGCCATCGACCATGGAAGCGGACGTCATCGTCGTCGGAGCGGGACTCTCCGGCATGATCGCGGCACGAAAGCTGCTCGGGGCGGGACTCGCGCCGCTGGTCCTGGAGGCCGACGAACGGGTCGGTGGGCGGATCCTCACTCAAGAGGTGATGCCCGGGGTGCCGGTCGAACTCGGCGCCCAATGGATCGGCGACACGCATGAACGGATGTTCCGGCTGGCGGCCGAACTCGGGGTCGAGACGTATCCGCAGTACGACCAGGGCGAGACGTCCTACGAGCTCGTCGACTCCGGGGTGTTGCGCGAGAACGAGTTTCACTCCCGCTTCGAGTCGGAGCTGCAGGAGCTCGCACTGGTACTGAAACGGCTCGACGTGCTGGCCGCGGACGTTCCAGTCGAGGCGCCCTGGACGGCGCCGCGGGCGCTGGAGTGGGACGCCTTCACCGCCGGCGCTTGGTATGACGCGCAGGGCCTTTCACCGGTGGCTCGCAATCTGCTGGAGATCTGCACCGTCGGCATCCTTGCGGTCCCCACTGCCGAGGTGTCCTTCCTGCATCTGCTGTTCACCATCAAGACCTGTGGTGTGACGTCGGAGTTGTTCGCCGAATCCGAGGGCGGCGCGCAGACGACGCGTTTCGTCGGCGGCACCAGTGAGATCCCGAATCGGCTGGCGGCGCTGATCTCCGATCACATCATGCTCGACGTGCCCGTCCAGCTGATCGAGCACACCGCCGACAGCGTCACCGTGCACTGCCGCGGCGGGGTCGTCGCCCGCGGTCGGCGTGCGATCGTCGCGATCTCGCCGACGCTGGCCGGACGCATCATGTACGACCCGCCGCTGTCCGGCATTCGGGACCAGCTGACGCAGCGGCTACCCAACGGCTCGGCGATGAAGGCATTCTTCATCTACGACGAACCGTTCTGGCGCAGGGACGGATTCAACGGTCAGCTCATCTCCGATCTCGGTCCGGCCCGCATGTCCAACGACACGTGTATCCCCGGCGACGATCACGGCGTGATCCTGCTGTTCCTCGAGGGCGATCAAGCCCGGACGTGCGGTCGGCTGCCAGAGAACGAACGCCGCGAAGCGCTGACCGCCGAACTCGTGCGCCACTACGGCAGCAGGGCAGCCAAACCCGAGTTCTACGTCGACGGTGAATGGTCGGAGCGACAGTGGACCCGCGGCTGCTACAACGCCAATCACGGGCCGCACGTATGGACCACCTACGGCCCGGCACTCACGACGCCGATCGGCGCTATCCATTGGGCGTCAACCGATACCGCGACGTACTGGAGTGCGTACATGGAAGGCGCGGTCGACGCCGGCGAGCGGGCAGCGGCGGCCGTCATCGCCGAACTCACTTAGATTTCGGTGTAGCCGGTCGCGCTCAGCGCGACCGGCTACACCGAAATCGCAATTAGGTGGACGAGTAGTAGCGGCCGAGGACGTCGGCGCGCAGCTCGTCGAACTCACCCGCCCTGATCGCCGCGCGGATCTGGTCGACCATCCGGACGACAAACCGCTCGTTGTGGATCGTGCACAGCGTCGCGGACAGGATCTCCTTGGCCTTGAACAGGTGATGCAGGTAGGCCCGGGTGTAGTTCGCGCAGGTGTAGCAGTCGCATTCGGTGTCGATCGGCGTGAAGTCGCGACGGTAGCGCGCATTGGTGACGTTGAAACGCCCGCCACTCGAGTACACCGCGGCGTTGCGCGCCACCCGCGACGGCGACACGCAGTCGAAAGTGTCCGCGCCCGCGGCGACGGCGTCGAACAAGTCGTCGGGCTCGCTGATGCCCAGCAGGTGTCGCGGTTTGTCGTCGGGCAGCTCACTGGTGACCCAGCCGACGATGGTGGCCAGGTTCTGCTTCTCCAGCGCCCCGCCGATGCCGTAGCCGTCAAAGCCGATGCCGTCGTCGCCGACGATCTGCGTCAGCCCGCGCGTCGCCTGACGCCGCAGGTCCTCATATTGAGCGCCCTGCACGACGCCGAACAACGCCTGCGGCGGTCTATCCGGGTTCGCAGCACTGCGCCGACGGTGTTCGACCACGCACCGAACCGCCCACTCGTGGGTGCGCTGCACCGACCGCTCCTGATAGCCGCGGGTGTTCACCAGCGTCGTCAGCTCGTCGAACGCGAAGATGATGTCCGCCCCGAGCTGGTGCTGGATCTGGATCGAGACCTCGGGGGTGAAGCGGTGGGTGGACCCGTCCAGATGCGATCGGAACGTCACCCCGTCGTCGTCGACGTTGGCGAGCCGTTCCTTGCCTTCGGCGATGATGTCGTCGGCTTGGACGCGCTCGGTGTCCATCGCCAGCACCTTGCGGAAACCCGCCCCCAGCGACAGCACCTGGAATCCACCGCTGTCGGTGAATGTGGGGCCCGGCCAGTTCATGAATTCGCCGAGACCGCCGGCCTCCGCGACGACATCGGACCCCGGTTGCAGGTAGAGATGGTAGGCGTTGGCCAAAATAGCTTGTGCACCAAGACTCTTCATGGTCTCGGGCAGCACCGCCTTGACAGTCGCCTGGGTTCCGACGGGGATGAAGGCCGGAGTGTGAATGTCTCCGTGCGGAGTTCGGATCACACCCGCGCGACCGGCCCGGCCGGGCAGTTCGGCGTCGACGCTGAAAAACGGCGCCGACGAGTCTCTCGGACGAGGAGTATTCGGCGCGGTCACGCCGTAGATTCTGCACTGTGAGGACTCCCGTGCTGGCTACCGCAGCTACCGCACTCGCGCTAGCGGGTTGCTCGTCAGGCCCTCCGGAGTTCCAACCGGGGCCTGGCATGCTCGTCGCAGGCACGGCCCAGGTAACCGTCAACGGCGAGGATGCGGGCACCACAGACGCGGTGCAGTGCTCCTCGACCGGAACACTCACCACCATCACCACCGGCGACGACGCCAGCGGCGTCACCGCGATGATCTCCAATAAAGACCAGCTCACCGCCGAATCGGTGGCTATCCGAGACCTCGGCGGCTTCACCGGGAGCTACAACGCCGGGTTAGGTGACACCGCGAAGGTCACGATGACCGGGCGTACCTACGACATCTCCGGAACCGCCGACGGCTTCGAGACCGACAACCCCAGCTTCCGTAAGCCGGGCACTTTTTCGCTCAAAGTGTCTTGTTAGCTGCCCCCACGCGGCACATTCCGAACGGGCCACGTTTTCGTTCAATCCGATGACCGCGGGGGTGCGGCACACCATACTGGCCGAGATGATCCGCCGATCTTGACGGGTCGCGCCGACAAGAAGGAGAACAGTGGTGAAGCGTGGGTTCCTGGTCGCCGTGGGCAGCATGGCCATCCTCGTCGCCGGTCTGTCCGGGTGTTCATCGGAAGACAAGAAGTCGGAGACGACCGGCGAGACCTCGTCTGCCGCTTCAGCGGAGGGCAAGTCCACCGTCACGATCGATGGAAATGACCAGGCTGTCCAGGGCACGGTCGTTTGCACCACCATGGGCGGCAACATGAACATCGCGATCGGCGACGCCGCCACCGGAATTGCCGCGGTCGTCAGCGAGGGCGATGAGCCCACGGTGCAGTCGGTCGGTCTGGGCAACGTCAACGGCGTGACCCTGGGCTACCAGAGTGGATCGGGCCAAGGCGAGGCCAAGGCCGAGAAGGACGGCAACACCTACAAGATTTCCGGCACCGCCACCGGTGTAGACATGGCCAACCCGTTGCAGCCGGTGAACAAGCCATTCGAGATCGAGGTCAGCTGCCCGTAGTCGAGGCATACCAAGAGCGGTCAGCGGCGGCGTCCCGAACGGGGCGCCGCCGTTGTCGTGTCGGGACGATCAGGCCGGAAGGGTATAGCCGCCGGCAGACTGGCGCAGCTGCCAGATCTGCGCGGGGCAGAGCTCGTTGACCGCCTGGTTGATCAGGTAGGCACCCTGGTAGTAGTCGGTCGTGCGGAAGTCGGCCTTCACCTGGTCGACGAGCTGTGCGTAGCTCATCTTTCCCGCGACCCGATCGCAGATGGTGTTTCCGTAGCCGATCGCGGCGTCGGCGTTGGGGAAGTTGTAGCCGGGCCGCACATGCACATTGACGAGGTACGCGACAGTGTCTGCGCCGGCCGGCGGCGCGAGCGCGACCGTGGCTGCCGCGGTTGCCAGTGACGCGGCCATCGTGCCAACCGCGAGCTTCAAGACCAGCTTCATGAACGGAAACCCTACGCGGGGCGCGCAGGAAAACCTACGCTGAAGCTCATGAAGATCGTGGCTGCAGTTGCACTGGCGTGCGGGTTCGCGGCGGCTCCCGTGGTGATGGCGCCGATCACATCGGCCTCCCCAGGATATTGCGACGGGGCCGACTGCGTGCCGTACCTCACCCGTACCGCAGTTGCCGGCGAGCACTGCAACCAGAACACCCGCTACAACTGGGGTCTCGACGCCTCGGGGAACACGTTGGCCTGCAGTTCGCGCCGCGTCTGGATCGAGGCGCCGCCTCTGGTCGGAGTCCGCACATTGCGGCTGCCCTGCGGGGACCAGACGGGCGTCGCGCAGTCGCCCGACGGGGTTCCGCTCAGCTGTGTGGGCGGCGCCTGGAGCGCCGACTACAGCTGGACCTTCTACAAGTAAAGGTCACACCCCGATAACGCACCTGTCGCGTGCGTGAGATCTGAGCGCTTTCGGGGTACAACGACTCGCGTGGCAATCGATGCGTGTTCGCGACCGGTTGGTTCGCTCCGCATCGAAGTGCCGGCAGTCGCGGAGCAACTGGCCGAGATCCGTCGTCGGCTGACCGACTGGCTGGAGCCGATCGGGGTCTCCGCCGCCGGCATCGCGGACATCGTGCTCGTGGTCAACGAGGCCTGTACGAACTGCATCGAACACGCGTACCGCGACGGCGATGCCGGGGCGATCCTCGTCGATGCGAGTCACGAATACGGCCAGATCGTCATCGACGTCATCGATCACGGAGCCTGGAAGAATCCGCCCAACCAGCCGAGCACCCGCGGGCACGGGCTGCCCATCATGCGCGCGATGAGCGCAGGCATCGACGTCAAAACGTCGTCAGAGGGCACGACGGTACGTCTGACGTTCGATCTCGCCGCGCAGAACTAGCTAGAACTGCGGCAGCCGAACCACCTGAACGAAGAACTCGTCGATCTGGCGCACCGCGGTCATGAACGCGTCGAGGTCGACCGGCTTGGTGACGTAGGCATTGGCGTGCAACTTGTAGCTGCGCAGGATGTCCTCCTCCGCGGAGGACGTCGTCAATACCACCACCGGGATGTGGCTGAGTTCAGGATCGTTCTTGATCTGCTCGAGCAGTTGGCGGCCGTCGTACTTGGGCAGATTCAGGTCGAGCAGCACCAGGTCGGGTCGGGGTGCGTCTTTGTAGGCACCACGCCGGTACAAGAAGTCCAGCCCTTCCTCGCCGTCGTGCGCGACGTGAAGATTGTTTTTGATCTTGTTGTGTTCGAAGGCTTCCCGAGTGATCAGTTCGTCTCCGGGATCGTCCTCGATGAGCAGGACATCGATAGCGCGCTCGGCCGGTGTCATGAGGGTGATCCTTCCAGATCGGCTGCCACCTGGTTGTCAACAGTGACGGGAATGGTGAAGCGGAATCTGGTTCCCCCGGCGAAGGAGTTGTCGATCCAGATGGTGCCGCCGTGATGTTCGATGATCTTCTTGCACAGCGCGAGGCCGATACCGGTACCGGTGTAGACGTCGCGTCCATGTAGGCGCTGGAAGATCACGAAGACCTTGTCGGAGAACTCTTCGGGGATGCCGATGCCGTTGTCGGTCACGGTCAGCATCCACGGGGCGTCAGGATCGTCGGCGCTGCGCTCACAATTGACGACGATGCGGGGCGCGACGCCGTCCCGCCGGAACTTCACCGCATTGCCGATCAGGTTCTGCCACACCATCGTCAGCAACGTGGGATCGCCGACGATCTGGGGCAGCGGCTGTCCCTCGCGGACGACCTGGGCCCCGGACTCCGCGATCGCGGTGTCGAGGTTGGCCATCGCGTCGTCGAGCGTGGCACCGAGGTCGACGTCGGCGCTCGTCGCGTTGAGCCGGCCCACCCGGGAGAACGTGAGCAGGTCGTTGATCAGGATCTGCATCCGCTTGGCACCGTCGACAGCGAACGCGATGTATTCCGTACCGCGTTCGTCGAGCTTGTCGCCGTAGCGCTTCTCGATGAGCTGGCAGAACGAGGCCACCTTGCGCAGCGGTTCCTGAAGGTCGTGCGAGGCGACATAGGCGAACTGCTCGAGTTCGGCGTTGGACCGCTGCAGTTCGATCGCCTGCTCGGCCAGCATGGTTCGTGCCTCAGTGGCATGTTCCAGCTCGTCGACGATCCGCTGGCGCATGTCCTCGACGTCGGCGGCGATGGCGCGAATGTCCCTGGGGCCTTCGGGCACGATCCGGCTGCTGAAGTCTCCCTCGGTGATCCTTCGGCAGGCAGCGGCCAAAGCTTCAAGGGGCCGGGTGACCGCCGTCCTGATCACCAGCGCGGACAGGACGGCGGCGACGACGATCGCCCCGACGACCGAGATCAGCACGGCATTGCGCCAGGTTTTCATGGTCGCGAGCTCGGCGTCGGCGGCGTCACGCTCTTGCTGCAGGTGTTGCAGCTGGGTGTCGAAGAGCTGGCGCAGGGTATCGAACGAGGTCTGGCCGATCGCGACTGTCGGGCCGTCGACCACCGACGGCACACCGGGTTTGACATCGGCGATGAGCGGTTCGGCATAGGCCGTACGCCATGCCGCAGCTGTGCTTTCGATGGCGTCGAGGTCGTCGAGCACCTTCTGGCGATCCCCGGCTTCGGCCCGGATCTGTTGCGCCGCAGCCGCTTCGGCCTTCTGCCCGGCGACGTAGGGCTCGAGGAACTGGGGGTCGGCGGAGATCGCATACCCGCGCAGCGACGTCTCCTGGTCGCGCAGTGCGGCCTGCAGCTTGTAGGCGCCGAGCCGCATCGGTCCGATGTCTCCGGTGATCTCCTGGGACACGGCGTCCGTCCGATTCACCAGTAGCGCACCCGCGATGGCGCCGGCGAGTACGACCGCGCCCATGACGGCCAGCACGAAGTTCTGCCAGCCCTGGACCGTGGGCTGCCACTTCATCCGGTAGCCGTCCGCTCGACCCGCACGACGGCGATGTCGTCGCTGATACCGCCGACGGACTGCGCGCGACGCTCGACATCGTCGATCAAAGCTTCGACGAATTGGGCGCCGGGCAGATGTGCATACGACCGCGCCACTTCCAAGAGACCCGACTCCATGAGGCGTTCGCTACCCCGTCCGGATCGGCCCTCGATCAAGCCGTCGGTCAGGAGTACGAGGCCGTGTCTTGGCGGCAGTTCCATGATGTTCAGCGGCCACTCGTACCCGTTGAGGCCCAGTGCGGGACCCACCGAAGGCTCCAGCCACTCCACCGAATCCGGGCCGTGCAACAGCATGGCGGGGTGGCCGGCGGACACCGCGTTGAAGCTCAGATCGTCGGGGGATATCGCCACCGAAAGAACCGTCGCGAAAATGCTGGTGCCGGGGCGCTCGGTGCTCAGGATCCGCTCCAGCTGACGCATCCGCTCGTTGCCGCGCAGTCCCGCGAATGTCAGTGCGCGCCAGCCGATGCGCAGCGCGACCCCGAGCGCGGCCTCGTTCGGACCGTGCCCGGCCACATCGCCGACCATGACGTGCACGGTGCGGTCGGGGGTTTGGACGAAGTCGTAGAAGTCACCACCGAGAAGCGCGAACTGCCTACTCGGCCGGTATCGCGCGACGATGTCCACACCCGGATCGTCGAGTAACAGCGGTGACGGCAGCAGCCCGCGTTCGAGGCGCGCGTTCTCCGTCGCGCGCAGCTCGCTGGCGTGCAATTCGTGCGCGGTCAGCTCGGCGCGCTTACGTTCGACCGCGTACAGCAGCGCGCGGTGTAGCGTGTCGGGTTCAACCCGGCCCTTGACCAGGTAGTCCTGCGCTCCCGCGGCAACGGCGGAGACGCCGAAGTGTTCGTCGTTCAGGCCGGTGAGCACGACGATGGGCATCGTTGCGTCTTGTTTGGCGACCTGATCCAGCGCCTTGATTCCGTTCGCATCGGGGAGGTTGAGGTCCAGCAATATGCAGTCCGGGCGCGACGCGGCCAGTTGGCGCTCGGCTTCCTCGATCGAGGGCGCCCACACCACCTGGATGTCGGCGCCCGCATCGGCAATGAGCTCCTCGACCAGAATGGCGTCACCCCGGTCGTCCTCGACGAGCAGCACCGAGAATGGCCGCTCATCGGCGGCCTTATCAGCGGACATGCCCATCACAGGGTTATATATCGAACTCACTGGCCACCACGTTTCCCACGCGCGTCACCGTGGCCGCTGTGACCGCTTCTTTAGTGACATCGGAAAGAATAGACGCTACCCAGTCCGGGGTCCCCGCCTGAACCCCGTTTGGCTGCGAATCAACGGCAGCGTCGCGGAGGTGGCGAATCCGGGCGGCGCCTGGCAGACGGCGGTGACCGCGTTGAGGACCTGCATCCCGGTGGCGACGCTGGCCGACCGTACGTGCTCTTCGATCGTGGCGTCGCGGGTGAAACTCGCCAACGACATGAAGTGGGTTCGCATCGACGGGTCGCCCTCGATGGTCAGCGTCCAGCCGTGCTGGGGTTTGGGCCAGTGCGAGGGGTACTCGCCGCCCACTGTCCACAGTGTTTCGATCTCGATGAGCGTTTCGCCGTCGCGGTGACCGGACCAATTCCAGCGCTGGCCGGCCGTCGTCCCCGCGGCCAGCAGGTGGTCGAAGATCTGGTGATCCTCTGCGGCGGGAATGGCCTCCACGGTGGCCGAGACATCGTCGATGTCGGCGTTCAGCGCGTCGGCCAGAAACCAGACCTGCTCGGTGAAGATCGAGCTGTTGAAAGCCAGGAAGTCGGTCGCGGTCGGGCTGATCGACTCGACCGGTTGACCGAATGCCATGTTGTCGAACGTGATTCCGGTGCTTTCGTACACCGACCAGTCGGCGCGCTCCTGCAGGGTGATCCTGTCGATCGTTCGGCTCATACCCGAAAGCGCCAGTGGCAGGACACCGGAGAGGTTGCCCGGGTTGATGCCGCTGCCGTGCACGGAAGCGCCACCCTTCTCGCAGGCAGCACGGACGCGGTCACTATCGGCAGCGTCTATCCGCGCGGGATGAAACAGAAATGCCGTGGTCACAACGTTTTTCCCGGTTTCCAGGAGCCGGCAGACGTCGTCGAGGTGCGCGGTGCGCGGCGTGTAGAGCACGCAGTCGGCATCCAGCGTGAGAATCTGTTCGACGTCGGTCGTCGCGGTCACGCCGATCGGTTCACGCCCGACGAGTGTGCCGATGTCGACGCCGTTCTTCTCATCGGAGTAGACCAGCGCACCGACGATGTCGAGATCGTCTCGGTGGTCGAGGATCGCGGTGATCATCTCGCTGCCCACCGTGCCCGTTCCCCATTGAATTACCCGATACACGGTCGGACCGTAGCAGCCCGGGGTCGGCGCAGGGTGACGATCGTGACATCGTCGTCGGTTTCGGCCGTCGCCATTGCGGTTGCGATATCGGTAGCCGTCGATTCAACTGCGCGGCTGAGCGTTTCGGCTAACCGGGCGATACCGTCGTCGATCGGCTCGTTGCGGCGTTCGACGAGGCCGTCGGAGAACATCACCAATCCCTGGCCGGCTTCGATGGTGAACGCGCTTGGTTCGTACGTCATGCCAACCGCGCCGATCGGAGGCGAAAGCACCACTGGTGCCGGATCGGCAACGCCGTCGCGCTGCGTCAGGAACGGAATCAGATGACCGGCGCACGCGGCTTCGACATCCCCAGAGCCCAAATCGACTCGCGCGACGATCACGGTGACGAAGGCGCGGGGCACCATGTGCACGCAGAACTCGTTGAGCAGGTTGAGCGCCTCGGCGGGTGCGGCGCCGGTGAACAGGTACGCGCGCAGGGTGTTTCGCACCTGCGCCATGGTCCCCGCCGCGGCCATTCCGTGACCTGCGACATCCCCGATCAGCACGAGCAACCGGCCGTCGCGGAGTTCGAACGCGTCGTACCAGTCCCCGCCGACGCGCCCTCCGACAGCGGGTTCATAGTGCGCCGACAGCTGCCAACCTTCGACCGTCGGAATCGACGTGGGCAACAGGCTGCGCTGCAGGGTTTCCGCGACGCGCAGTGCGCCCCGGGTCCGACGGTAGAGCGCTTCGACGAGATGTCGTCGCAGCGACTCGGCCGAGTCCACCTCGGTCGTCTGCCACGGTTCGCAGCATCCGTTCACGGTTTCGCGCCAGCGATCGAACGACTTGCGTGGGCTGAGACGAATGTCGTCACCTTCGCCGACTGCGATCGCCTTGTTGTGGGGATCGCCACCCCAATCCACCGATCGCACGACCTCACCGCGGAACCAGATGGCGTACTGCCCGTCGGGCAGGTTGATCGCCAGCGCGCCCGAAGTCACGTCCGAATCGACATCGAGATCCGGCAGCTCCCGGGACAATGAATCGCTGCTCGCGACGTTGTCGCCCGCGTCCAGTGCCCAGGCCGCGACGGCGGCCACGGCTTGCGGCGACGGAACCGATCCCAGCACCCGATACTCGCCACCTATGTTGACCACGGCGCCGTCGGCAGGCACGAGATCGAGCAGGTTCGGCGCTCCGAGCAGCACCACGGTCAGCGGTTCGCCGTCGTCCAGGGTGGCAGCCGTGAGCTTTCCCAGGACGGCCTGCGCGGTCAGCCGCCTGTGCAACTGCTCGTCTTCGAACTGGTCGACGAGTCGCAGCGAGAGGGTGGCGCCGAGAAATTCAGCAGCGGCCCGAGTACCGAACGGCGGTAGATGCGGACCGGCGTAGTGGTGGCAGGCGATCAACCCCCACAACCGTCCGTGCCGCAGCAGTGAAATCGACATCGATGCCTGCACGCCCATGTTCTGCAGGTACTCGATGTGGATCGGCGAGACGCTACGCAGCGTCGCATGCGTCAGGTCGGTGGGCACTCCCCGTTCCGGATCGACCGTCGGCATCAACGGTGCCGGTGTGTAGCCGACGTCGTCGATGAGCCGCAGCCAGTTCTTCTCGTAGAGTGCACGCGCCTGTGAGGGAATGTCGGTGGACGGGTAGTGCAGTCCGAGGAACGAGTTCAGGTCGTCGAGTTTGGCTTCGGCGACAACCTCGCCGTTGTAGTCCTCGTCGTAGCGGTACACCATGACGCGGTCGAAGCCGGTGAGCTCGCGGACCGCGCGCGCGGTGGCGTCATAGAGCTCGGACAGCGTGGCGGCACGGTTGAGCTCTTCAACCGAGCCGCGGACTGCCTGATAGGTGTTAGGGAACGCGAAAGGCCTTTCGCCGTAAGCGGTTTCGACTTCTACCAGCAGCACGCCGCCGGGCTCACGGTGCAAGATCACGTCAAACGCGAGTTTGTCGCCGGCGACGTCGATCACGGACTCGATCGGGTTGCGTTGCTGCAGATCGCCCGGGGCCGACGCCGCCTGTTCGACCCGAGCGGCCTGGTCGGTACCGATCAGCGACGAGAGATGTCGGCCAAGGACGTCGTCCACGGCGCGACCGAGCAATTCCACGACGTTGGCACTGACCTGGCGCACCTCGAAGTCGGACTCGCGCACGATGGCCAGGACGCCGCGCGGCTGAACGCTGCCGGGGATGTGGATCGGTTCCCGCGCGCAGTTGTCGAGATCGACGGGCGTACCGACCGGCACGAAGTCATCGGGCGCAGCGCCCTTCGGATCAGCGAAAGACAACGCGCGGGCTCCCAAAATGGTCGAATCGGACAGGCCCACTGCTGGACCACTCAAGTATGCACTGCCGGCTTCCGGCGCAGGGTCGGCGAGAGCGAGGATGTCGCGACCCACGACGATGCCCGGCCGTCTGGCTGTGGTTGGCCGTTGACGGGACGGGTACGTTGAAGAGTAGCGATGGAGTGCAGAGCCGGTTGCGTTCGTTGTTCCGCCGCTAGATGGCCGTTGGTGCAACTGTGGTGTTAAGCAGTCAGCATCAGACTGGCCGCCGTCGCATTTTCTGTGTGCACAGACGCAGCAGCCAAAACGGCTACCTGCTCAGGCTCGCGACCTGCTTCATCGGCAAGGATACGTCACTGCAGATCACTGAAGTCAACTGAAACTCTGTGTAGGTTGTGGCCAATCGGTGGCCACGGACGATCACATAGATGCGACGAGCGGCTATACGCACTTTGGCTCGCCAAGCCAGCCCCCAGATCCCGGGTTGGCAAAGCGCCCTCCGAGGTCAGTGTGCTTCTATGGCAAGGGAATACAGGTTCCATGACTTAGCGGTGGCGTGATCCGTCAGGCGACCGCATTAGCTGCTGGTTCCGGTGCTCTGCGGCAGCCGCCACGATGCGCTGTGCGGTCCGGTAGTTGACGCAGATGCCTGGCGGCGGCGCTAACCACGAGCACGGCGACCAACTGATGAAAAATCCGTCGCGGTCGCCGTGTCAGGTGGTTCATGTGTCCGGACCGTATGCGTTCAGCTACATATCCAGCCGACGACCCGGCAGCCGGCGCCGTATCGACTGCATGAGACTAGCGCCCTCTTCTGGGCGCCGGTGTCGCTGTGGTCCCAGCCCCACGCCCAAGACGCGTTTGGTGCTTGGGCGACCGCGCCGCACGCTTTGGTGAAGTTCACGACTGCCCGGCAATCGCTTGCTTTGCACAGGCCGACGGCCGCCAGTTCGGCCTCGACAGCCGAGTTTTGGCCCTTCGAGTAGCCCACCCTGCCGGTAGCCGGTGAGATCGCGATCGCTCCCCACCCTAAGGCTTCGGCAGTCGGTGCAGTAACTCCCGTAGCTCCGAACAAGCCGGCGGTCACCAGCAAGACCGCAAGCAGACGCCGGAGAGCCACTCGCATAGGACCGGATCCTATTTTCCCCGACCTTTGCTGAGCAGAGAGACACGCCGAAGTTCGTAGGCTCGCCCAATGAGGTTGCCAGCCCCGACCGGGGACCGGGCGAATTCCGACCGGCCTGCCACCGTGACTCCCTCTGTGCAGTCCGCATCGTGCCGAGGATCGTGAGTGTCGCCAAAAGGGCGACGGCAGCGCGACGAACACAAAGAAAAGCCATTCACCAGCGTAAATGGGCGGGAGAACTTAATGGCGGTGGCGGAGGGATTTGAACCCTCGGACGGGGGTTACCCGTCACACGCTTTCGAGGCGTGCTCCTTAGGCCGCTCGGACACGCCACCGTGTGGCAGCTTACCGGGCGGCCGCCGCGTCACCGAAATCGCTGCCCGAACACCGCACCGAATCGGCGAAGTCGAGCTTTCGAGACCGAATCGACGCGTCGCGGCTACGCGTGGTCGGCGCCCAAGCGGGTATGCAGGAGCTAGAAAGGTGGCGATGAAGACCATTGCACTCGCAGCCGTCGCGATTTCCGGAGCAATCGCATCGCTCGTTCATGCGCCGAGCGCGATCGCAGGCCCTGAGTCCGACTACTGCCAAAGCCTCGCCCGCGCGGGATATCCGGGCGATTGCGCTACCTTGACCAGCCTCGCGAAGGATGTCTGCGCTCAATACGATCGCGGCCTTGATTTGGACACCATCGTGCAACGCCTCGACGCCACGACCAAAAATGAAGGTTTGTCGAACTACATCATGGCCGGCGCTCCGCTGTACTTCTGCCCGAAGTACGCCGGCAATAGCTGAGTCACCGCTGCCGGGCGAAGAACGCTTCCAGCGGCGCCGCACACTCGGCGGCCAGCACGCCACCGCGAACGTCGGGCCGGTGCGTCAGCCGACGATCGCGCACCACGTCCCACAGCGAACCGACCGCCCCCGTCTTCGGCTCCCACGCCCCGAACACCAGCCGCGCCACCCGCGCCATCACCAGCGCCCCCGCGCACATCGTGCACGGCTCGACGGTCACCGCCAGCGTCGTCCCCTCCAGCCGCCAGCCGTCGCCCACCACCGCCGCCGCCGCGCGTAGCGCCAGGATTTCCGCGTGCGCGGTGGGATCACCGGTCTCCTCGCGCGCATTCGCCGACCGGGCCAACTCGGTGCCGTCGGCCGCGAAAACGACCGCGCCGATCGGGACATCGCGGGGTCCGGCCGCAGCCGCCGCCTCCAGGGCCGCCCGGACGAGGTCCTCGTCAGTCACCGGCCCAAGCGCTCGAGCACCGCCGCGAGTTCGTCCGCGAAGCCCATCTCCCGCGCGATTCGTCCAAGTTGCTCGTCGGCGTACAGGTCGGACTCGTCGAGAATCACACCCAGAACGGCCTGGGGCAGACCGACGTCGGCGAGCAGCCCCAAATCGCCCTCCTCGAACGGCTCCTCGGGGTCCAGATCGTCTTCGCTGATGTCGTTGTCCAACTTCTCGAGGACCTCTGCGGCGATGTCGTAGTCCAGGGCGGCCGTCGCATCCGACAGCAGCAACCGCGTCCCCGCCGGCGCCGGCCGCACGATCACGAAGAACTCATCGTCGACGTCGAGCAGCCCGAAAACAGCCCCTGCGCTGCGGATTTCACGAAGCTCGGTTTCGGCCGCGGACAGGCTGTTCAACGCGGCCGAACGCATCGCGGCGCACCGCCACTTGCCGTCCTCGCGGACCACAGCCACACCGAAGCCGTCCGGTCGATCGGCGGCCTGCTTCGGCGACGCGGCGCGCTGTGCTCCCATGGGGCCATACGCTAGTCCCCGACCAGGGACTTGACCAGGAACCGGCAGCTGGGCCGACGCCTGTGGCCACCGGGGGGTGCCTAGGCTGATGGGGTGACGAAAACGCCCGTCTGCGTGGTAGGCCTCGGCCTGATCGGCGGCTCCGTGATGCGTGCCGCCGCGGCCGCCGGGCGCGAGGTTTTCGGCTACAACCGCTCGATCGAAGCCGTCTCGGCCGCTACCGCCGACGGCTTCGACGCCACCGAGAACCTCGACGAGGCGCTGACCCGCGCCGCCGGCCGCAACGCCCTCGTCGTGCTCGCCGTGCCCGTGCCGGCACTGCCACTGATGCTGAGCCACATCCGCGATCTGGCGCCGGGCTGCCCCCTCACCGACGTCACCAGCGTCAAGTCGTGCGTCCTCGATGAGGTCCGCAACGTCGGTCTGCTCGACCGCTTTGTCGGCGGACACCCGATGACGGGCACCGCGCAGTCCGGTTGGACCGCGGGCGACGCCAAGCTGTTCACCGGGGCGCCCTGGGTTGTCAGCGTCGACGATCACGTCGACCCCACCATCTGGACCATGGTGATGAACCTGGCCCTGGATTGCGGCGCTGTGGTCGTGCCTGCCCGGTCCGACGAACACGACGCCGCCGCCGCGACGATCTCGCATCTGCCGCACCTGCTTGCCGAGGCGCTCGCGACGACCGCGGGCGAGGTGCCGCTGGCCTTCGCACTGGCCGCAGGCTCCTTCCGCGACGGGACGCGGGTGGCCGCGACCGCGCCCGATCTCGTCCGCGCCATGTGCGAGGCCAATGCCGACGAGCTGCTGCCGGCCCTCGATCGGACTCTCGACCTGCTCAACCAGGCCCGCGGCGCGCTCGCCGCGAAGAAGCCCCTGACCGAACTCGTCGAGGCGGGTCACGCCGCGCGCGTACGCTACGACAGCTTCGGCCGGCCCGAGATCGTCACCGTCGTCGTCGGCGAGGACCGCTGGCGCGAGGAACTCGCCGCCGAGGGTCGCGCCGGTGGGGTGATCAGATCCGCTCTGCCAGGCCCGGATAGTCGAGGATGAAACCGGTTGAGTCGACGGTGACCGTGGTCTCGGCGACCGGCGAGTGCAGCTTGATGCCGTCTCCTGCCGCGCTGCTGTAGCTGATGGTCGCGGCCTCGACGGACAATTCCGGCAGCCGCACGTACACGACCGGCAGTGCGACGGACTCGCTGCGTTCGTACAGCCCCGTGCGCCGGATGGGCAGCGCGTTGAAGAACGGGCTGAAGATCAGGTCGACGTCCAACGCGCCGTCGTACGCAGAGCGATTCGTCTCGCCGGTGTGATGCTGGACGAGCCACATGTTCTCCTCGTCCCGCGCGATGGACAGCTGCCGCTCCCGCTCGGCGAGGGTGACGGTCAGTGAGAGCCGCTTCGTGGCGCCCACTTCGTCGGTGACCAAGTCGTAGGAGGCAGAGAACGCCGGGTGCGAGTCGGTGGCGGCGGCGGCGACGATCCGGCCGTACGCCTTGATGCGGTTACCGGTGAGCTGTACTCGCACCGACTCCATCCGTGAACATTCATGCGCGCGCCACGTCAAAATGGCGGGCCAGGCACCTTGCTGCTCTGAGCGCACTGCATCACTCACTCATCTACCGTAATCGACTAACGTTCGGCACGAACAGCGGTTGAGTGTTTGGCCGGGGACCGCAGCTCCAGCGCCACCTCGTCGCCGAGCAACGGCTGCGGCATACGGCGCAGTCGTCCCGCGCCCGGCACCGAAACCCATACCGAGAACGCCAGCAGGGCATCGAGAATCAGCGCGAGCGCCGTCACCAGCAACGCGCCCACCAGCGCCAGGTAGAACTCGCGCACCTTGATCCCGTCGATCAGATATCGTCCGAGGCCGCCCAGGCTGGCGTAGGCCGCCACCGTCGCCGTCGCGACGATCTGCAACGTCGCCGTCCGCAGACCGCCGAGGATGAGCGGCAACGCGTTGGGTGTTTCGACGCGCAGCAGGATTCGTTTCTCGGTCATGCCCATCGACCGCGCGGCGTCGACCACCTGGGGGTCGACGTTGGCAATGCCCGAGTAGGTCCCGGCGAGTAGGGGCGGGATTCCCAGCAGCATGAGCGCGACGGTCGGCGGAATCAGACCGAGGCCCCAGAGCAGAACTCCCAGCAGGAGCACGCCGAGCGTGGGCAGCGCGCGCAGCGCATTGACCCCCGTGACGACGAGGAAGGTGCCGCGTCCGGTGTGCCCGATGAGCATGCCGAGCGGGACGGCGATGAGCGCCGAGAAGAAGACCGCGACGAACGTGTACTGCAGATGCTCGAGGATGCGCGCGGTCAGCCCGGCCGGCCCGCCCCAATTGGCCGCGGTGAAGATGTAGGCCAACGCCTCCTGCAGGAACGTCATCGGGCTCATCCGGTCACCGCCTTGGCCCGGCTCGGACGCCCAGCACGTGACGCACGTGTCCAAGGCGTCAACGCCTTCCCGGCCAGCATGATCAGCGTGTCGACGACAACCGCCAACACGAAGATCGCGATGATGCCCGCGATGATCTGGTCGCTCTTGTTCGCCTGGTATCCCTCCGTGAACCAGGTGCCGAGGCCGCCGATGCCGATCACCGAACCGACCGACACCATCGAGATATTGGTGACGGCGACGACACGCAGGCTGGCGATGAGCACTGGAATAGCCAGTGGCAGCTCAACTTTGAGCATCCGAACCACCGGCTTGTAGCCGACGGCGGTGGCGGCGTCGAGCACCGCCGGCGACACCGCGTCCAACGCCTCCGGTACTGCACGCACCAACAGCGCGACGGTGTAGAGCGTCAGCGCGACAATGACGTTCGCCTCGTCGAGGATGCGCGTCGGGATGATCAAGGGCAGCACGACGAACAACGCCAGCGACGGGATGGTGAAGATGATGCTGGCGGTCAACGTGGTGATCCGTCGTAACGCGGTCGTCCTCTGCACGAATGCGCCGAGCGGCACCGCGATGATCAATCCCAACAGGATCGGGACCAAGGACAACCGCAGGTGGATCAGCGTCAACGTCCACAGGTCGTCGAGATGGGTGAGCAGATAGCGCATCTCACCGACCCCGTGCCCTCATCGCGCGCCGCACGGCTAGCCCAACTCCGGAACGCGTCGCTGCTCGGAGAGCGCCGCGATCACGTCGTCGGCGCGTACACCTCCGATCAGCTTGCCCTCCTCGTCGACCGCGACGCCCAGCCCGCTCGGCGATGACAGTGCGGCGTCGAGCGCCTGTCGCAAAGTGTGGTCCGGCCGGAAGAACGAGCCGCCGCCGACGGTGCTGTCGTAGAGCTCTTTGCCGTTGCGGTGCAACTCGACACCCTCTGCGTTGATCCACGCATAGGGCTTGCCGTCCTTGATCACCAGGACCCACTCGCCCTGCCCCAACGACGCGCTGTCGATGTCGGTTTCGGCGACATGCGTGATCTCGTGCAGCGGCAGCCCTGTCGCGTGGAAGAACTGCAGCGCCCGGTATCCGCGATCGGCTCCGATGAACGACGACACTTCATCATTGGCAGGATTGGACAGCAGAAACTGTGGGTCCCCGTACTGAAGCAGCACACCGCCGCGTCCGAACACGGCGACCTTGTCCCCGAGCTTGACCGCCTCGTCGATGTCGTGGGTGACGAACACGATCGTCTTATGCAAATCGCTTTGCAGCCGAAGGATTTCGGTCTGTAGGTCGTCGCGAACCACGGGGTCGACGGCGCTGAACGGCTCGTCCATCAACAGGATCGGAGGATCGGCGGCCAGCGCCCGCGCCACCCCGACGCGTTGCTGCTGACCACCCGACAGCTGTGCCGGATAGCGGTTGGCGAGCTTGGGATCTAGTCCGACGCGGTCCATTACCTCCAACGCGGATTTCCGTGCGCTGCGCCGGGATTCACCCCTCAGCACGGGTACCGTGGCGACGTTGTCGACGACGCGAAGATGCGGCATTAGACCGGCGCTCTGGATGACGTAGCCGATGCCGAGCCTCAGCTGGACCGGATCGACCGTGGCGACGTCCTTACCGTCGACGGTCAGCGTGCCCGAGGTCGGGTCGATCATCCGGTTGATCATCCGCATCGAGGTCGTCTTGCCGCAGCCGGAGGGTCCGACGAAAACCGTGAGCGTCCCTTCGGGCACCTCGAGGGTCAGGTCGTCGACCGCGACGGTGCCGTCGGGATACTTCTTGGTGACGTTGGTGAAGGTGATCAACGGTGCCGTATCTCCCCTGTACTTCGTACGTGGCCCCACTTCGCGCAAGCGCTCATCGGCCCGACTTCTGGACTGGCTGGTCGAAGCCGTTGTCCTTGATCCACTTCTCCGCCGCCTCGTCGGGGTCGACGCCCTGGTTGCCCTCCACGGAGGTGTTGAGCTCGATCAACGCTTCGGTGGTCAGTTTGGCGCTCACCGCGTCCAGCACGGTCTTGAGTTCGTTCGACATCTTCTGCGAGGCGACCAGCGGAACGACGTTCGCGGCCAGGAACACGTTTTCCGGATCTTCGAGCACCACCAGGTTGTTCTGCTCGATCGACGGCGAGGTGCTGAAGATGTTGGCCGCGGTGATCGTGCCGCCGGTCAGGGCCTTCACCGTCGCCGGACCGCCGCCGTCGCTGATCGAGACGAAGTTGGCCGGCGCGATGTCCAAACCGTACTTGTCCTTCAAGCCCACCAGCCCGGTGACGCGGGTCTGAAACTCCGACGGTGCGCCGACTTTCACCTCGGGTGAGCGCTTCGCGAGGTCAGCGATGGTCTTGAGATTCCACTTTTGCGCCGTCGCCTCGGTGACCGCGAGGGTGTCCTTGTCCTCGGCGGGTGACGGATACAGGATCGACAGCTCGCCGGGTAGCGCCTTGAGAAGAGCCAGTAGCACCGCATCGGGTGTCGTCGCCGTCGCCTCCGCATCGAAATACTGCAAGAGATTGCCGGTGTATTCGGGAATCAGATCGATGGAATGGTCTTGCACCGCAGGGATATAGGTTTCACGGCTGCCGATGCCGAACTGGCGGCGGATGTCGAAGCCGTTGGCCTCCAACGCCTGGGCGTAGATCTCGGCGATGATCTTGCTCTCGGTGAAGTCGGCCGACCCGACGGCGATGGACTTCAGATCGCCTGATACCTGTCCGCCGCCCAGCGGATTGGAGCTGCCACACGCCGAGGACATGGATGCGATCAGAGCAAGTAGTGCCGCCAAGATTGCCAGATTCCATCTGCGTGGGCGCGACCCAGGCACCGACACTTCACAGCCCTTTCGGCCTTTAGGCATCTTCGGACACTATCGGCATGCACACGGCAACGCCGCGATTTAGCTCAGCGTGAGTACCCATACTGGTTTCATTCGACGCGGGAACGGGCAAAGATGGACCCATGACCACCGATCCGTCCGTCCCACCCGATCTGCCGGAACCGCCGGCGTCTGGAAAGGGAATGCCTCCGGATCCGGTGGGCACGCCCGGCGAATACCTGGTGAAACCCGAATCCGCGGTGAAATTCACTCGCGCCGCCGCGCTGTGGTCGGCGTTGATCACCGGGTTCGTGATTCTGATCGTGCTGCTGGTGTTCATCATGCAGAACACCGACTCCACGACCATCAACTTCTTCGGCTGGGAATGGAATCTGCCTGTGGGCGTGGCTATTCTGTTGGCCGCGGTGTGCGGTGGCCTGCTGACGGTCGCGGTCGGCACCGCCAGAATCGTTCAGCTGCGTCGCGCGGCGAAGAAGAACTTCAAAGCCCAGACCTTCTGACTAACGTGCCAGCGTCTCCAGGCCCGCGCTGATCAGCGGGCCGACGGCCTCCGCTACCTGGTCGGTGTCGTCGGCGACGCCGCCACCTTCCCGACCGCGGTAAGCGATGCCCGCTGCGATGATCGCCAGCTTGAAGTATGCCAGCGCCATGTAGAACTCCCAGTGGTCCAGATCGACCCCGGCTGCCACGGAGTAGCGCTGCGCGAGTTCGTCTGCCGAGGGGATCAGCGGCGACGACCATGCCGCGTCGGCGTGCACCAGATTGAACATCGGGTGGCGGTACACACACATCAGCGCTGCATCGCTGGTCGGATCGCCGAGCGTCGACATCTCCCAATCGAGCACGGCGAGCACCTTGGTGGCGTCGTGCGCGTCGAGCATCGTGTTGTCGATGCGGTAGTCGCCGTGCACGACCGCGCTGCGGCTCTGTGACGGAATCGCTTCTGCCAGAGCCGAATGCAAGCGTCTGACGTCGGCGTCGCACGGATCGTCTTCGGTCCGCACGAGGTCCCACTGCCCGCCCCAGCGTCGGACCTGACGTTCGAGATAGCCGCCTGCCTTGCCGAAGTCGCCGAGGCCGACGGCGTCAGGGTCGACCGCATGCAGATCGGCGAGCACCTTGATCAGTGCGTCGACACAACCGTTGATGGTGTTCTCGTCGCCGAGGGCCTCGAGTTGTTCGGTGTGCCGAACGACGCGGCCGTCCACGTACTCGACCATCTGGAACGGTGCGCCCAGCACCGAGTCGTCGTTGCGCATCGTGACGGCGCGGGCCACCGGGACCGGGGTGTCGGCGAGTGCGGCGACCACCCGGTATTCGCGGGCCATGTCGTGTGCTGACGGCGTGAGCCCGTGCAGTGGCGGGCGGCGCAGCACCCACTTTGACGCGTCGTCGTACACCAGGAAGGTCAGGTTGGACCGTCCGCCCGAGATGAACTCGCCGCGCAGCTCGCCTTCGCGGGGGATGTCCTCCGAGCGCAGGTGACGGTCCAGAGCGTCGAGGTCAAGGCCCTCCAGCGATATGGTCACCGGACTTGTCTACCACTGCTGATTTCGGGGCAGCAGATCCCATACGTGCTCGGTCGAGTTGAGCCCCGCCACGAAGAACGACTTCTGCCGCGACGACCACAGCAGCCGCGTGACGCCGGCGTAGTCGACCTGGACGCACAGCAGCCGGTCGGTCTTCATCACGGTGTGGGCCAGTGCGTTGATGACGCCGCCGTGGGTGAAGACCGCGACCGTGTCCTCGTGATCGGCGGCCGCGACGATGTCGCCGACGCCGGCTTGCACCCGCTCGATGAACGCAGGCTGGTCCACCCCGCTGGGCAGGTTGCCGCTGGCCAGGCGCTTCATGTCCGCTTCGGAGATCTGCTCGACGGGGGTGTAGTGCGAAAGGTCGCGGTCGTATTCGGCGAGCCGGTCGTCGAGATCGATGGTCAATCCCAGAGCGTCGGCGACGGGCTGCGCGGTCTGCCTGGCCCGGATCTGCGGGCTGCTGACGATGCGGCTGATCGGGAAGCGCCCGAGCGCATCAGGCAGCCGCTTGGCCTGCTCGATGCCCTCTTCGGACAGTTCGGGGTCGGAGCCTTGTCCCGGCTCGCTGCGGTGCGGCAACGCGTGCCGGATGAGTAGCAACTGCACCGTGTCACCATAAGTGCATGGGCTCCGACAGCAACTATGTAGCCGAACTATTCGACCTCACTGACCGGGTGGTATTGGTCACCGGCGGCAGCCGCGGGCTGGGCCGGGAGATGGCGTTCGCCGCTGCCCGGTGCGGCGCGGACGTGATCGTCGCGAGCCGTAAGTACGACGCGTGTGCAGCCACGGCGGAGGAGATCACCGCCGCCACGGGTCGCGCCGCACTGGCGTATCAGGTGCACGTCGGGCGCTGGGATGAGCTCGACGGGCTGGTCGACGCGGCATACGACCGCTTCGGCAAGGTCGACGTGCTCATCAACAACGCCGGTATGTCGCCGCTGTACGAGTCGCTGGGTTCGGTGACCGAGAAGCTGTTCGACTCGGTCGTCAACCTCAACCTGAAGGGACCGTTCCGGCTGTCGACGCTCGTCGGTGAGCGGATGGTCGCCGCCGGTGGTGGGTCGATCATCAACGTCAGCTCCAGCGGGTCGCGCAGGCCGCGCCCCGAGCAGCTGCCCTACTCCGCGGCCAAGGCGGGACTCAACGCGCTGACCGAGGGGTTGGCGCTGGCGTTCGGGCCGACCGTGCGCGTCAACACGTTGATGCCAGGACCGTTCCTCACCGATGTCAGTAAGGCCTGGGACATTCCGGCGACGGAGAAGGGTGCGCAGCATTTCGCGCTTCAGCGTCTTGGTCAGCCTGCCGAGATCATCGGCGCTGCACTGTTTCTGGCGTCCGACGCGTCGAGCTATACGAGCGGGTCGATCATCAGGGTCGACGGCGGGATGCCCTAACCATCTGGCGCCGAACGTGGGTTACCCGCACACTTTTTCGGCGAAAAAGTGTGCGTTAAGTCCACACTCGGCGGCAGCATTCCCCAGCTAAGCGACAGCCGTCGCGATGTCGGCGCTCAGCGGCGCGATGGCCGCGAGGATCTGCTCCACGGTCTCGGCGGGCACACCCGCCGCGCCTAGGCTGGCGGCCAGATGCCCCGCAACCAGCCCGAAGTGGTGCATGGTGATGCCACGGCCCTGGTGCACCTGCCGCATCGGCGCACCCGTGTAGGGATCGGGTCCGCCGAGCGCTGCGGCGAAGAACTCGACCTGCTTGCCTTTGAGCCTGGCCATGTTGGTGCCGACGAAGAAGTGGGCGAGTTCGTCGTCGGCGAGGACGCGGTCATAGAAGTCGGCGACGACGACCTCCAGTGCCTCATGTCCGCCGATCTGGCTGTAAATCGTTGACATGGGGCGAGTACAGCAACTCGCCGTTGCGCAGCCGTTTTCCCCGGGTTGCACTGGCGCTAATTCTGTCTCACACAGTGGCTACGGCGTGACGATGTTGAACCCCGGATCCGGTCGGTCCAGGGATTCGGTGAGCTGCTGTAACACCGTGGCGTCGCCGACGAGGTCGAAACCTGGTGAGGTCAGGTCGCCGGCAGCCAGCGCGAGCAACCGGATCTTGCTCGCCACCTTCACGGTGGCACCCGCGGTGGCCTCCTCGGCATTCACCCTGCGGTACACCAGAACTCCGTTGCGCAGCGTCAGCCGGTAGTTGGTGTCCGAATCCAGGAACGTCACATCCAGTGCGAGGTCGAGGTCCCAAGCTCTCGGTCCGTTGACGCTGATCGCCAAGGCATCGAAGATCTGCTCCGGTGACAGCTGCGCCATCAATGTCTCCGGAGCGACCTGGGTCGGAGTACCGAAGTTGCCGTCGGCCAACTCGGTGGCACCGGCCAAGAAAAAGTTGCGCCACGGACCGTTCTCGGACCCGTAGGCCAGCTGCTGCAGCGTCTCAACGTACAGCTGGCGCGCGGCGGTGTGATTCTCGTCGGTGAACATCGCGTGATCCAATAGAGTTGCCGCCCAGCGGAAATCCCCCTTGTCGAACGCCTGCTGCGCGATCTTCACGACGTTGTCCAAACCGCCCATGGCTTCGACGTAGCGTGGACCGATGGCCTCCGGTGGATGCGCCCACAGTCGACCCGGATTGCCGTCGAACCAACCCATGTAGCGCTGGTACACCGCCTTGACGTTGTGGCTGACCGACCCGTAGTAGCCGTGCGTATGCCAGGCCTTCTGAAGCGCGGGAGGCATCTCGAAGGTTTCGGCGATCTCGATTCCGGTGTAACCCTGGTTCAGTTGCCGCAACGTCTGGTCATGCAGGTAGGCATACATATCCCGCTGCAACGCAAGGAATTCGACAATCGCTTCGCGACCCCACGTCGGCCAGTGGTGCGAGGCGAACACGACGTCGGTGCGGTCGGCGAACGTATCGATCGCCTCGGTCAGGTACCCGGCCCATCCGTGCGGGTCACGCACCAGCGCACCACGCAACGTCAGCAGGTTGTGCAGGTTGTGGGTCGCATTCTCGGCCATGCACAGCGCGCGGAATTTCGGGAAATAGAAGTGCATTTCGGCAGGCGCCTCGGTGCCAGGCGCCATCTGGAACTCGATTTCGACGCCGTCGATCGTATGGGCTTCGCCGGTGGTGGTGATGTCGATGGTGGGCACGATGATCGCGACCTCACCGGTCGAGGGCGTCTGCCCCAGGCCGCAGCCCACCTGCCCCTGCGGACCGCGATCGAGTGCCGCCCCGTACATGTACCCGGCGCGGCGTGCCATCGCGGTGCCCGCGTACACATTTTCCTGCACGGCGTGCTCGGTGAAGCCCTCCGGCGCAAGCACCGCAACCTTGCCGGCGTCCACGTCGGCCTGCGACGTCACACCCAGCACGCCGCCGAAGTGGTCGACGTGGCTGTGGGTGTAGATCACCGCGACCACTTGGCGGTCCCCGCGATGCCGGCGATACAGCGCCAGTGCCGCCGCTGCAGTCTCCGTGGACACCAGCGGGTCGATGACGATGATTCCGGTGTCGCCCTCGATGAAGCTGATGTTCGACAAGTCCAGCCCGCGGACCTGATAGATGCCCTCGACCACCTCGTAGAGGCCTTGTTTGGCGCACAGCTGGCTCTGCCGCCACAGACTGGGATGCACCGTGGCCGGCGCATCACCGTTCAGGAACGCGTAGACGTCGTTGTCCCACACCGTTCTTCCGTCGGCGGCCTTGACGACGCAGGGTTCGAGGGCGCCGATGAATCCGCGGTCGGCGGCTTCGAAGTCGGCGGTGTCGTCGAAAGGCAGCTTGCCCAGGTGCTCGCGATGCGCGGACTCGATGACGGCGGTGGGTGGCGTCTGCTCCATGCCGCCACGATATTCATCCGTCAGGAGTGGCGGGCGTGATCTTCATAGTCGCGGCGCGCCGCGGTGCCGGCAGCTTGGGCGAAAATTTGGTCGGCGTTGAACGCACGGGTCACCGCTTCGCTCAGCCGCAGCGGCAACCGCGACGTGAGCGCCATCATCACCGAGGCCTGGCGCGTGACGATCAACCGCGGCTTTGGTTTCGTGATCAGGCCGACGATGCCCGCCGCGATGTCGTCAGGCTCGGCGTTGCGCATCCCCGGCATGCTGGCGACCCCGTCGATCATTCTGGTGTTGGTCAACGTCGGCAGCACCGCCGACGCGTGTACGCCGGTCCCGCGCAGCTCCAACCGCACGGTGTCGGTGTATCCGACGACGGCGTGCTTGGTCGCACAGTAGGTGGCGATGCCCGGCACCCCGTTGATTCCGGCGAGCGAGGCGACGTTGATGATGTGACCCGAGCCGCGCTTGATCATTCGTGCCGCCGCGAGCTTGGTGCCGAAAATGACGCCGGTGGCGTTGATCGCGATCGTGCGCTCCGTGACCTCATCGGGTTCGTCGAGGAAACGGCCGGTGGGGCAGATACCCGCGTTGTTCACCAGGACGTCGATGGGACCGAGTTCGCGCTCGACGTCGTCGAGGAACGTGGTGAACGACTGACGGTCGGTGACGTCGAGGCGCGCGTAGAACCCGAGGTCGAAATCGGCTCCGCTCTCCTTCACCGCTGCCTCGTCGACGTCACCGATGGCGACTTTGGCGCCGAGCCGATGCAGCATCGTCGCGGTGGCCAGACCGATACCGCGCGCTCCGCCGGTGACGACGACGACTTTCCCTTTGAGCTTGCCGTTGATCGCGGATGCTTTCGCCATGGCTGCCCTTCTCCCGCCGAGAAGCGCAGACTAACCCTCACCGCGTCATCGCCGAGGCCACTCTGCTGACCTCATCCGCTCCATGACCGTCGGCGACGGCGGCATCCACGTAGCGCCGGAACACGTCGAGCACACCGGCATCGACACCGGCATCGCGCGAGGTTCCGATGAGATGGCGCAGCGACGCCGCCACCGATGACACCGGTGCGCTGCTGTCGCCGTGGCGATCGTCGGCGATGCGTTCGGCGAGCTCGTCGAAGATCGGGCCGAGGATCTCGACGATGCCCAGTGCGTGCGGAAGAAGCTCCCCGGGCGCGATTCCGTTGGCCCTCGCCATCGTCAATGCGTGCAGGAACCCGCTGACCGACGTCCAGAACACGTCCAGCAGCGACATGTCGAACGCCGCCGCACGGCCGTAGTCCTCCCCCACCCACGTCGGCGTGCCCAGCGCCTCGAACAGCTTCCGATAAGTGGCGAACAACTGCTCGGGCCCTGCGAAAAGTACGCTGCCGCTGGGTGTTCCGATCGTCGGGGTTGGCGTCATGACGGCGCCGTCGAGGTAGCGGCCGCCGAGGTCGGCGACGAGTTTGGCGGTGTGGCGAGCCCGGTCCGGGGTGTCCGAGCTCAGGCCGACGATCACGCGCCCATCGACCGTGTCGCCCGCCTGCGCCACCAGGCGGTCGACTACGTCATGGTCGACGACGTTGATCAACGTCACGTCTCCGGCGGCCACGGCCTCGGCGGGCGTCGCCGCCCACACCGCACCACGAGCGCGCACCGCATCGGCCTTGGACTCGGTGCGGTTCCAGACCGTGATGCGGTAGTTCGCGTCGAGCAGCGCACCCGAAAGCGCCTGTCCCATCGGGCCGAGTCCCAACACGGTGACCGACGTCATGCCGCCACCCCCGGACGCTTGATGCTCTCGATGACACGCGCGAAGCCGTCGCTGCCGTGACCCGCATCGATCTGCCGGTGAATGAGGCGCTGCACGACGTCCACCAGTTCGGTGCTGATGCCCTGTGCACGACTGGCTTCCACGATGTCGCTGATGTCAGAGAACTCGAGGCTCTGCTGGCCGGGCACTGAATAGTCCCCGCCATCGATGACCTCGGCGTACCCGGTGATCGCGGGCACCACGGCGTGCAGCCAGTCCACGACCCGGGCCGCGAACTCCTTGGCGGGCACGCCCGCTGCGCCGACCATCGCCGCGCCGTGAAAGAACCCCGCGAACATGACGTACATCGATGACAGCAGAGCCAGGTCGTACAGCGACGCCATCCCCGCCTCATCGCCGAAATATTCAGCGGTTCCCCAGGATTCGAAGATCGAACGGCATTCCTTGTAAAGCCGTCGTGAGCCGCTGTAGAGGATGCCGGCCGCGGGTGTACCGATCATCTCGGGGGTGGCCATGACGCCGCCGTCGAGGTAGTCGGCGCCTATCGCGGCGGACCATCGGGCGAGTTCGCGGGCGCCGTCGGGGGACGTGGTGGTCAGGTTGAGGATGCCCTTTCCGCGGAGTCGATCGGCAAGCGGATCAAGCACCTCGTGCACCGACGCGTGGTCGAACAGGCACACCACGATCAGGTCGGCGTCTGTGGCGGCAGACGGTGTCTTCGCGGCGGCGGCGCCGGCGTCGACGAGTGGCGCGGTTTTGGTGGCGGTGCGGTTCCACACGATCGTCGGATGGCCCGCGCGGAGAACGGTGCCGGCCAGTGCCGAGCCCATCTCACCGAGACCCAGAAAGCTCACGGTTGTCATGGCACCATCGTCGAGGTGACGCGGAGTTTTCGACAAGTACCCACTAAAAAGTGGGATACTTACCTTTCTGAAACTATTGGAGGTGAGCTGTGGCTTCGTTAGGCAAATACACCTGCGGTCTGGACGCGGCGATGGCCGTGGTGGACGGAAAGTGGAAGCCGCTGATCCTGTGGGAACTCCAGGAAGGGCCGAAGCGGTTCAACGCGTTGCACCGAAGCCTGCCCGGAATTTCCCAGAAGATGCTGACCCAACACCTCAAGGAGTTGCAGCGCCACGGCGTCGTGCACCGCGAGAGCTATCACGAGGTGCCGCCCCGGGTGGAGTACTCGATGACCCCGGCCGGCGAGGAATTGCTGGAAGCGCTTAGCCCGCTTGGTGATTGGGCCACCAAGCATATCAAGCTGATCTGCGCTGCCGAAGCGGGCTGAATCAGCTGTCCTGTTCGGCCAGCCAGCGTTCGGCGCGCCGTTTCGATGCCCGGGACAGCCAGGCATCCTGAATCAGCTCGGTGAGTTCGACCCTACCGATCTCCGCTAACCTGCTGGCGCGCACCAGTACTGAAAGATGTCCGTCGAAGCGGTCTGTCGTGAAGAACGGTGAGGACGGGTCCTGGATGAGCGCCAGCTTGTCGATCTCCGACTCGACCCAGATCATGATGACGTCGGTGTAGCGCTCGCCGGTGTCGGGATCTTCGGCGTCGGGCTGAGGTGTGCGGAAGAACACGAACGACTTGCCACCCACCTGGTAGATCGGGTTGCCTTTGGGGCCTTCGATCCGATTCGTGTGCGGCATCGAGGCGGCGATCTCGTGCACGTCGGCGACGCGCGCGGGGCGGTCACGCATAGCGCCCCAACCGGTGCAGCACGACATCGGAGAGGGTGCCGTCGTGCACGGTCGCGGTCATGTACGTGCAGAATTCCTGGCGCCTGCGATCGGTCGGTGAGCCCGGATTGAGCAGTCGCAGGCCGGTTTTCGCAGTCGTGTCCCACGGGATGTGGCTGTGCCCGAAGACCAGCACATCGGTGTCGGGATACAGCTTGGCCATCCTCGCGTCGCGGCCGCCCGCCGCCCCGGTCTCATGTGTGACGGTGAAGCGCACACCTTCGAGTGTGACGTCCGCACGTTCGGGAAGCCGGATCCGCAACTCGGCGCCGTCATTGTTGCCCCAACAGGCGATCAACCGCTGGGCGCGAGCTTCGAGGGTGTCGAGCAGGGACGGCTCCACCCAGTCGCCGGCGTGCATCACCACGTCGGCTTGCGCGACTTCGTCCCACACCCGCGCGGGTAGGTCGCGGGCGCGCTTGGGAACGTGGGTATCGGCGATGAGCAGAAGCCGCACCGCCCCAATCTAGCGGCCCGACCGCGGTTGCCATCCCGGCGGCGGATCTTCACCCACCCGGCCGTCGACGGCCTCGCGGATCAGGTCGGCGTGGCCGGTGTGCCTGCTGTATTCCTCGATGAAGTCGCACAGCAGGCGGCGCAGGCTCGCATGGTTGCCGTCACCGTCGGAGACGTGGACCAGCTGGTCGAGTCCGCCCCGAGCCAACGCGACGTCGAGGCGGGTGCGGGACCGCGCCACCGCGTCCTCCCACAGCGCGTACAGCGCCTCCGGCGGGTCGGCGGCCGCCGACGTGAACTCCCAGTCGTCGGTGCCGTCCCACAGCGTCTGCCACGGCTCACCGACCGGCTCGCCGGTGAGCTTCTGGGTGAAGATGTAGTCCTCGTTGATCGCCATGTGCTTGAGCAGACCGCCGAGCGTCATCGCAGAGGCCCCGATGCGTGTCTGCAGTCCGGCCGCGTCGAGGTCGTCGGTCTTCCAGCGAAACGTCGCCCGCTGCCGCTCGAGCGCACCGACCAGATGCTCGACCTCGGTGCCGGCCAGCGGCGGTTCCCACGGGGTTTCGGTCATACAGCCACCGTAGGCACCTTGAGCGCGCGCGCCCGAAGGGATTCGAACCGTTACCGTGGAGTCCATCTGAAGCGATGCGCTCCACAGCAGCAGCGTGATTACTCACGCAGCGTTGCCCACGCGGGGCTTCCCGTGGCGGTACCCACTGCCGACTTGACCGGCCTTCTGCGGGTTTCCAGCGGGCTCGTTTAGCGTCGCCCCGCAACTCGGGGAGGACGTGCCACCTGCAGCTTGGCTGGCAAGTGCAGCCAAGTTGCGAGCAGCATTTAGGTCGCGATCCAGCGTGACCCCGCACGTCTCGCAGTGATAGACACGTTCGGAGAGGCGCAGTTTGGCTTTCGTTGCGCCACATCCCGAACACAATTTTGAGCTGGCGTAGAACCGGTCGGCGACGATGAGCTCGCCCCCGCGCCACTGGGACTTATACGAAAGTTGTCGCCGTAATTCGCCCCAGCCAGCCCCGGCAATCCGGCGCGCCAACCTGCGGTTGTGCAGCATGCCCGCAATATTGAGATCCTCGATCACAATTTGGTCGAATCGTTCGGACAATGAGGTCGTCAATCTGTGGAGTGCATTGATTCGGGCGTTGGCGACCCGAGCGTGAAGTCGATTCACTTTGTCTTGGGCGCGATACCAACGGCGCGACGGAGGCTTTCCGGTGCGCCTGTCGGGCCCCTCTCTTCGCGTCGCCTTGCGTTGCAACCGACGGAGCGTCTTGTTGACCTGCTCGAGATGAGCGGGGTTGGCAACCATTCCTGCGGCGTCGGAGATACCCCGCACTGGCTCAGACAAGATGGCCAGGTGTTGGATCCCAAGATCCACCCCAACTACCTCTCGCGGCAGCCCAAGTACCGAAGGGGCCATCCGAACCTCGACCGAGAAGGAAACGAACCATCGCCCTCGCGCATACGAAATTGTGGCGGACTTAATTCGCGCAGTTCCCTCCGCGACGCGTCGCGCCAATTTGCGAGTCGACTCGTGAGTTCGCACCAGGCCGATGCGAGGAAGCTTTATGTGACGCCGGTCGGCATCGGAGAGGCCAAACGCACCAGTAGTAAAGCGGCATGACATCTGGCACTTTTTGGACTTGAACTGTGGAAACCGCATTCGCGGCCCTCTGCGGTCGCCCGATTGCGACTTGACCCAACAGCGGAGGCCGACAGCCAAGTTGGCGAGCCCTGACGAGTACGCCTCCTTCGAATTGTCCTCCCACCACGGAGCGACGTCATCCTTGGCGTCGTTCCATAATCTGCGCAAGGCATACGCCGACCAGTCCAACGACGGCGTGAGATCCCGATCGCTGATGCCATATGTTTGCTCGGCCGCTCGCTGTTCAAGATTCGCGATGACTCTGCGCAGTCCCCAGTTGTACGCGTACCGCTGCGCGCCGCAGTGCGACCGAAGAGCTTGTTCTTGCGAAGGTGTCGGGTCAAGCGCGAACCGATAACCCCTGACCAAACTAGGGGCTCGGGCGCCCGGCGGTCCGCTAGTGGTCAAGACTTCGCTCCCGGATTTTCCACACCAGGAACTGTTCCAGACGAGTCCGACAAGTCGACGTCCCCGCGACACGGGCTCTAGGGAGTGTCAAGGATCAGCCGAAGTAGGTGTAAACCATCAGCGAAGCCAAAACGTCAAGCATCACCCGACGTCATACCCTCAAAGCGCGCCCGAAGAGATTCGAACTCCCAACCTTCTGATCCGTAGTCAGATGCTCTATCCGTTGAGCTACGGGCGCATGCATATTCAGTTGTTGGCGGAGGCGAGAGGATTTGAACCTCCGGCCCGGTTTAAGCCGGGCAACTCATTAGCAGTGAGTCCCATTCGGCCGCTCTGGCACGCCTCCCGACGTTTACCGCCGATCCGACAGAGTACACAGGCCCGACGGCACCAAGCAAAGCAGATCAGGGGCGCACCGAGCGTCCCCATAAACTGATCGCGTGACCGCCCGTCTGCGACCCGAACTTGCCGATCTACCGGCGTATACCCCCGGCAAGACCGTGCCGGGCGCGATCAAGATCGCGAGCAACGAGACGGTGCACGGGCCCCTGCCCAGCGTGCGGGCCGCGATCGAGAAGGCCACCGACAACATCAACAGGTACCCCGACAACGGCTACGTCGAGCTCCGCGAGCACCTGGCCAAGCACGTCAACTTCTCGCCGGAACACATCTCCGTCGGCTGCGGGTCCGTCAGCTTGTGCCAGCAGTTGATCCAGATCACCTCCACGGTCGGCGACGAAGTGCTGTTCGGCTGGCGCAGCTTCGAGATCTACCCGCTGCAGGTCCGCACAGCGGGCGCCACCCCCGTGCAGGTGCCGCTGACCGACCACACCTACGACCTCGACGCGATGCTGGCCGCGATCACCGACCGCACCCGGCTGATCTTCGTGTGCAACCCGAACAACCCCACCAGCACCGTCGTCGACCCCGAGCAACTGGCCAGGTTCGTCGAGGCCGTGCCGTCGGACATTCTCATCGCCATCGACGAGGCATACGTCGAGTACATCCGCGACGGCCTGCTGCCGGACAGCTTGGGGCTGGCGCACAACCACGCCAATGTCGTTGTGCTGCGCACGTTCTCGAAGGCATACGGGCTGGCCGGGCTACGCATCGGCTACGCCGTGGCCGACCCGGACATCATCACCGCGCTCGGCAAGGTATACGTCCCGTTCACCGCGACCAGCGTCTCGCAGGCCGCGGCCATCGCATGCCTGGACGCCGCCGACGAGCTGCTGGCCCGCACCGACGCTGTCGTCGCCGAACGCGCCCGCGTGACGGCAGCGCTGCTCGACGCGGGTTACACGGTGCCGCCGTCGCAGGCCAACTTCGTCTGGCTGCCGCTGCCCGGCCGGGCGCAGGAGTACGCCCGCGCCGCCGCCGATAGCCGAATCATCGTGCGGCCCTACGGCGAGGACGGGGTGCGCGTCACCGTCGCCGCACCGCACGAGAACGACATGTTCCTGGAATTCGCCCGCAACTGGATCCGAGACGCATGAGCGAGCCGGCCAGCCGTCAGCGGTTCGGTGAACTCACCTCGAAAACGGGGCTGATCGCGTACGAGGACCTGGAGCAGTTCTGGTCCACGCTCGAACCGGTCGACATCGACTTCATGATCGGCGAATGGCGGGGCGGCGAACTGCCCTCCGGCCATCGCGGTGAGGGTTTCCTGGGTGACCGCTGGTTCGGCACGACGTTCCGCTCGGCCACCGACGTGGATCCGGTGGTGTGCGTCGACGAGGACGGCAACAAGTACTCGGATACCGAGGTCATGAACGGCTCAGCCAGCCTGTGGATGGAAGAGTTTCGCGGCGAAGTGACCGCGACGATGGTGTACGACGCCATGCCGATTCACGATCACTTCAAAAAGGTGGATGACAACGTCGTCATCGCAGTCACGAACGGAAAGGGTGCGCGCGATGGCGGCCGGTATTTCTTCTTCTACCTCGAGCGCGTCTGACACCGACGCTCGGAAGACGTTTGCAGCGCTGAAGGAACGCACGGATCGGATCTCCGATGCCGAACTCGACGAGTTCTGGGCCACGCTGGCACCGGCGACCATCGACTTCATGATCGGCGAGTGGGCGGGCGGGGAGTTCGACACCGGTCACCGCGCCAACGGGTTCATGAAGCGCCTGAACTGGTTCGGCAAGACGTTCGTGTCGGCGACCGACGCCAAGCCACTGGTGTGCCTGGACGCCGACGGCAACAAGTTCTCCAACACCGAGGCGATGAACGGCGAGGCCAGCCTCTGGATGGAGGAGTTCCGCGGCGAGCTCGTCGCCTCGATGGTTTACGACGGCAGGCCGGTGCACGACCACTTCAAGGTCGTCGACGACAACGCCGTCATGGGGATCATGAACGGCAAGGGCGCCCTCGACGGAGACAAGTTTCTGTACTTCTACCTGGAACGCGTCTAATCCGGCCGGCGGCCGGTGAACGCCAGCAGCCTGTCCAACGATTCGGCGTCGTCCGGAATGTCGACCGGATCGTCGAAGCCCGCGCGGGCGCGACCCTGCGGGGTGATGACCTTGGTCGCCAGCCCCATGACGTAGTCGGTCAGCGAATCGGGCGCATTCAGCTCGCGGCCGACCGCCACGGCGTAATCCCAGGCGTGGACCAGAAATTCGAGCGACAGGATGCCCGCCATCATCGTCGCGGGCGCCTCGCCGTTCCCGAAGGGCACCGTGCCGTCGAGACCGCGCCGTTTCCACGCGTCCAGCGCGGGCCGGCCGGCGAGGACCACCTGCCGCTCCACCGAGTCCGTCCGGTCCCGCTCGGGGAACTCCGCCCCCGCCGCACCGCCGAGCACCGTGATCGAGTTCATCAGGTGATCGGTGAGGCCGGCCACGTCGAACTCGCGGCACGGCGTCTGCTTTTCGAGGTCGTCGTCGGCGATGCCGTGCAGCACGTGCTGCAACACGGCGAACGTCGCTTCTGCACTCTCCAGTTCGTCCGCCGGCGGGGAATCCGGTCCGGCACGCAGGTCGTCCGTCATGGGTCCCACGCTACGTCGCGCTTGCGCCTATCGTTGCCCAGATGAAGACGTATGTGCGGGTGGGGGCATCGGCCCTGATCGTGGTGGGCCTGGCCGCCGGGTGCTCACGCACCACCGAGGGCACCGTCGCCATGACGACCGAGCCTGGGCCCCCGATCTCGTCCGAAGACACCGAGACGGGTCAGCCGACGATTCCGGGCCTGCCGGACTTCGAGCTACCCGACATACCCGGCCTGCCCGGGTTCCCGGGTAACGACGTGCCCGATGTCCCGGCACCGGCGAACGCGCAGACGATGACGTGCGAGGAGTACACCGGCCTCGACGAGGCCACCCAGAAGGCCGTCGTCAAGGCCATCCTCAACGAGGACGGCGTGACCGACGAAACGGCGGAGCTGACGGCGATGCTCATGGCCGGCGCGATGTGCCAGTTCATGCCGGACCTCACGGTCAGCGAGGTGGTGTCGGGCTCCCCACCGTGAGTGGCTAGCGTGCACCCATGCGCGACACCTACGAATCCGTCACCGTCGACATCAAGGACCACGTCGCACAGGTGACGCTGGTCGGTCCCGGCAAGGGCAACGCCATGGGGCCGGCCTTCTGGGCCGAGATGCCCGAGGTGTTCGCCGAGCTCGACGCCGACCGCGATGTGCGCGCGATCGTGCTGACGGGTTCAGGCAAGAACTTCAGCTACGGGCTCGATCTGATCGCGATGGGCGGCACGCTGTCCGGCGTCATGTCCGACGGGGCGACGGCTCGTCCACGCGCGGAACTGCACGCCACGATCCTGCGTATGCAGGGCGCCATCAACGCCGTCGCCGACTGCCGCACCCCGACCATCGCATCGGTGCACGGCTGGTGCATCGGCGGGGGCGTCGACCTGATCTCGGCCGTCGACATGCGCTATGCGAGCGCCGACGCCAAGTTCTCGGTGCGCGAGGTCAAGATCGCGATCGTCGCCGACGTGGGCAGCCTGGCTCGCCTTCCGCTGATCCTGTCCGACGGGCACCTGCGCGAGCTGGCGCTCACGGGCAAGGACATCGACGCCGCGCGTGCCGAGAAGATCGGGCTCGTCAACGACGTCTATGAGGACGCCGAGGCCTCGCTGGCCGCCGCGCATGCGACCGCCGCCGAGATCGCCGCGAATCCGCCGCTGGTCGTCAGTGGTGTCAAGGACGTGCTCGATCAGCAGCGCATCGCCAGGGTGTCGGAAAGCCTGCGCTATGTCGCGGTGTGGAACTCGGCGTTTCTGCCGTCGAAGGATCTGGGCGAAGGGATCAAGGCGACGTTCGAGAAGCGGCCGCCCAACTTCACCGGGGAATAGGGGTCCAGCCGAACTCGGCCTTCGCCTTTGCATTCGACAGCGGCAGGCACGTCGTGCCGAATGCCGTTGCCGGATACGACGCGACGAGACCCACCAGTTTGTGCGAGATCGGCAGCGGCCGCGGTCGGCCCAGTTTCGCCGACAACTCCCGCACGTAATCGCCGAACGACTGCGGCCGGTCGTCGACGATGTTGTAGACCTCACCGCCACGGCCCTTCGTGACGGCGTCTGCCGTGATCTTCGCGACGTCATCGATGTGTATCCACGAGACGACGCCATCACCCGTCATCGCCGGCATCGCCCACCACTTGGCCAGCTTGACGAATAGCTCGTCGTGCGGCACATCTGGCCCGTAAAAGATGCCGTAGCGCAACACAATTCCCTCGGTGTCGCTGTGCTCGCCGGAGGTCAGCACCGCCTGCTCCATACCGCGCAGCGCGGTCAGCATGGCGTCGCCACCCGGCGGTGGCGGACCCGGACAGAGGTCGGTTTCGTCCACCGCGGGAGGTCCGGACCGCGGATAGCCGTACGCGAAAACCACCGACTCCGCGACGACGCGACGTACGCCTGCCCGCTGCGCGGCTCGCACGAGGTTCGGCGCGCCGACACCCCAGAGTTCCCGTGCGGGTTCGAAATCCTTGGGGCGCTTGGGACCCCACTTCGGCAGGGTGGTCAGCAGCGAGATCACCACCTCGGGCCCGACGTCGGCGACGACCTTGTCGATCTCGTCGGCATCGAGCACGTCGGCCACCACTGGCTTGGCGCCCGTCGCTGCGATCTGTGACTTCTTCGACGACGTCCGGGTCACACCAATCACCTCGAACCCGCGAGAGTTCAACTCCCGCAACAACGGAAGACCGGGCACGCTCGTCGCACCGGCAACCAGCACCCGCATCAGCGCACGCTCTTCTCCGTGCGGATGGCGGCGCGCAACGCGATGGCGAGTATCACCGTCGTGAACACCAGGCCCCCTGCCTCCATCCACCCGATCAGGTCACCGGCGCCGTGGTGGGGGTCGATGATGTGGCTCAGCGAGTGCAACGCCCAGTGCAGTGTCGCGAATGCCAGGGCAGGAACCCGCCACGACACCCGGCGCACCGCGGCGAGCAGCAGCAGACCCTGGGGGATCTCGAACGTCGCGTTGTCGAAGATGTAGTGATCGTTGCGCACGCCGAAGGTGCCGAGCGTGTCGAAGAACGTGGCTGGGAAGAACAGCATGAATAGCCCGATACCCAGGGCATAGATCCCGAAGACGATCAGCGTCACCTCGACGAAGCCGCCTCTTGTGCGGATGGGAGTCGTCGTCATACCGTCACGCTAATACGTGACTGGTCTCAAGATGGGTGCCACTTTGATGACTACTTCGGGTACCACTTCTGGTCCGGAGCTGCTGGTCGAAATCGACAGGACGGCGCCGACTTCACTGCATCACCAGCTTGCCAACGGCCTGCGCGACGCGATCCGCACAGGCCGCCTGACGCCGCACACCCGGCTGCCCTCGAGCCGCGTGCTCGCCGCCGACCTCAACGTGTCGCGTCGGCTCGTCGTGGATGCCTATAGCCAACTGGTCGCAGAAGGCTTCCTGCTCAGCACGCGCGGCTCGGGAACCCGTGTCGCCACCGTCGACGTGGCGACCGCCCCCACCTACAGATCCGCGGAACCACCGCGCTTCGACGTCGATTTCTTTCCCGGATCGCCTGACCTGTCCAGCTTTCCACGGCACTCGTGGCTGCGGGCGCTGCGGCAGGGGCTGGCCGGTCTCGAGTCCGAAGCCTTTGGCTACGTCACGCCGCAGGGTCTGCTCGAGACACGCATTGCGATCGCGGACTATCTGCGTCGCACCCGCGGGGTGCTGGCCGATCCGCAACACATCGTCATCTCCTCCGGCGTGACACAGGCCATCGCGCTGCTGGGCCAAACGCTGCGGACCACTCCGCTGGCGATGGAGGATCCCGGATTTTGGCAACATCGAATGATACTGCGGCACAACGGTGTCGAGCCGATTCCTGTCCCCATCGATGGCGAGGGACTCGATGTCGATGCCCTCGCGAGCAGCGGTGCGGAAGTGGTGCTGACCACTCCGGCGCACCAGTCACCGACGGGCGTCGTGCTATCGGCACCACGGCGGACCGCGCTGATGGAGTGGGCCCGTGCCGGTCATCTGGTAATCGAGGACGACTACGACGCCGAGTACCGTTACGACCGTGCGCCCGTGGGGTCATTGCAGGGCATCGCGCCCGATCGCGTGGTGTACGTGGGGTCGACGAGTAAGACGCTGGCTCCCGGTCTGCGCATCGGCTGGATGGTGTTGCCGCCACACCTGGCCAAGGCGGTCATCTCGTCGAAATGGCTTGCCGACACTGGAGGTTCGGTGATGGATCAGGTCGCCTTCGCCCAGTTCCTGACATCGGGTGAGTACGACCGGCACCTGCGGCAGATGCGCAGGCGCTATCACACCCGCCGGACCGCGCTGCTAGACGCGCTGGCACGGCACCTGCCCGACGCGACAGTGCTGGGTGCCGCGGCCGGCGTCCATCTCACCGTCCGGTTTCCCGACGCCTTTCCCCTGGACGACCTGGTCGCGCACGCCAAGAAGGTCCGTGTCAGGGTCGAGCCGGTGGCACGCTGTTATGCCGAACCCGTTACGGCGCCACCGGGATTGCTGCTCGGCTACGCGAACCTCACGGAGTCACAGATCGAACGCGGCGTGCGCGAATTGGCTCGGGCGCTTCGTTAGCTGCCGCCACCACCGCAGCCACCACCACCGCCGCAGCCACCACCGCCACATCCGGCACCGCCACAACCGCCGTTGTCGAAGCCACCGGTGCCGATATAGCCCGTTCCGGCGGCGCCGGTCGACCCGGCCGCCCACATATTGCGGCGCTGCCTGGCTCTCATCGCCTTACGGTTACGCGGGCTGTGCAGTTCCATATAGCTTCGGCGATATTTGTCCTCGGCCGAACCGCGCTGGCTGATGCGGCTACTCCACATCAGCCAACTCACCACCACAACACATAACAAGGCCAGCACCGAGATTCCGATCACGGCCCCCACCGTTGCGCTCATGGACGAAGATTACTGCCGTGTTCGGCACTCGCCCAGTGTGGAAACGCTATGGGATTGTTAAGGTCTCGACTCGACTCGATACCACACATCTGTAACTTGCGACGCGGCCGGTGGTGGAATGTTCGATTGCCAGATGGCGGTGGCGGAGGGATTTGAACCCCCGGACGGTTTTAGCCGTCTCTCGCTTTCAAGGCGAGTGCATTAGGCCGCTCTGCCACGCCACCGTCGACAAGCGTACTGGTGGGCGGTTACGGCTCAGACGCGGCCGAGCTTCGCCGGCGGCGCCGCAGTCTTGAGCGCGACGCTGATGCGCCTGCAGTTCTCCCCCATCGCCGCGATCTGCGGACGCGACAATCGGCCGAGGAAGTGCACTCGCACGCCCTCGCCGTACGTCGCCATTGCCTCGCGTACCGCGGTCCTGCCCTCGTCGGTGATGGTGGCGAGCACCCCGCGACCGTCCTCGGGACTCGCGCCGCGCCGCACCAGGCCCTGCAATTCCAGGCGGCGGATCTGCCGCGTGACGCGACTGGGCAACGACATGAGAGCGTCTGCCAGATCTCCCATCCGTGATGACCCCGTCGTCGACTTGTCCAAGATGTCGAGCAACCGCACATCGTTGAGGGTCAGTTGATGTTCGTCCAAAAGCGACCGGTTGAGGGTCGCGTACATCCGTAGCGCCGAGTCGAGGAAGTGTTGCCACGACCTCTGTTCGGCGATGTCCAATCCAGGCATATCACTGGCTGTACGCCCCCCTATGATCCTCTCCATCCGGCAATGGTAAATCCCCAGTGCGTTGCTGGGGCAGGAGCATACAGACGCGTTTTCGCAGGCTAGTAGGCTTTTTGAATGCATTCCATCGTGGTGTCCAGCAAAGGTCAGTTGACCTGGCAAGAAGTTACTGACATTGCAGCCGGCGAAGACGAGATCCTGATCAAGATCAGCGCCGCGGGGGTCAACCGAGCCGACCTGTTGCAAGCAGCGGGCAAGTATCCGCCGCCACCGGGAGCCAGCGAGACCCTCGGCCTGGAGGTGTCAGGGACCATCGCCGCGCTGGGCGATGGAGTCACCGGCTGGGACGTCGGACAGCCGGTTTGCGCCCTGCTGGCGGGCGGGGGCTACGCCGAGTACGTCGCCGTCCCCGCGCCGCAGGTGATGCCCGTACCGGAGTCGGTGCCACTGCAGCACGCCGCTGCCCTGCCCGAGGTCGCGTGCACGGTGTGGTCGAACCTCGTGATGACCGCGGGCCTGTCGGCGGGTCAGGTCGTGCTCGTCCATGGCGGCGCGAGCGGTATCGGCACCCACGCGATCCAGGTCGGCGTCGCCCTCGGTTGCCGGGTTGCGGTGACAGCCGGAGCGAAGAACAAGCAGGATCTGTGCGCCGAGCTCGGCGCCGAGATCGTCATCGGATACCGCGACGAGGATTTCGTCGAACGTGTGCGGGCGGAGACCAAGGGCGCCGGCGCCGACGTGATTCTCGACATCATGGGGGCCGCGTATCTCGACCGCAATGTCGACGCGCTCGCCCCCGACGGCCGCCTGGTGATCATCGGTATGCAGGGCGGGGTCAAAGGCGAACTGAACATCGGGAAACTCCTCGGCAAACGTGCCGGGGTGATCGCGACCGCGCTACGGTCCCGTCCGGTGAGTGGTCCAGCGAGCAAGGGCGAGATCGTCACCGAGGTCGTCGCCAACGTGTGGCCGATGATCGCCGCCGGTGAGGTACGTCCGATCATCGGTGCCGAGTTCGGAATCGAACAGGCCGGTGAAGCACACGAGTTGCTGGAGTCCGGCGATGTGTCGGGGAAAATTCTTCTGCGCGTGGCAGATTGACGTTGGCTACTATCAGCCCAGCGACGCCAGTGCGCGAACTAGCTGGTCCACTTCGGCGGTCGTCGTGTAATGGGCCAGGCCGACGGTGACAGCACCGCCGATGTCGTTGACGCCGATCACGTCGAGCACCCGCGAGCCCGCGTTCGCGATGGCCAGGATGCCATTGTCGGCCAGCCGCTGCACCACCCGCTCGGCCGGCACGTCGCTGACCGCGAAACTGAGGACAGGAATGCGTATTTCGGGCCGACCGATCACCATGACCGCGGACAGCGACCGCAACGACATTTGCAGGTAGTCGAACAGCCGGCTCATGTAGGACGACGCCGATTGCATTGACGTCGCGAGTCTTTCACGACGGGTGCCCTGCGCCGACTCGTCGAGGGACGCCAGGTAGTCGACGCTGGCGACGACGCCGGCGAGTAGGCCGAACTGATGCGACCCGACCTCCAGCCGGGCCGGACCACGGGCATACGGGTTCAGCGACACCGAAGCGAACGAATCGATGATCGACGGATCGCGAAATACCAGGGCACCGATCGGGGGCCCACCCCAGGCGAGGGCGTTCACGGCGACCACGTCCGCATCGATCTCGTCGATGTCGATCAGGCGGTAGGGCGCGGCGGCGGAGTGGTCGACCACCACCAGGCCGCCGTTGTCGTGCACCAGCTTGGTGACCGGCCGCAAATCGGTGACGGTGCCCAACGTCGACGAGGCCGACGTGATGGCGACCAGCCGGGTGGGCGCCGTGATGAGGCCCTCCCACTGCCAGCTCGGCAGTTCGCCGGTCTCGATGTCGACCTCGCCCCACTTGACCTTGGCGCCATAGCGATTGGCGGCTCGCAGCCACGGGGCGATGTTGGCTTCGTCATCGAGCCGGGTCACCACCATCTCGTAGCCGAGACCGACGCGAGCGGCGGACGCGTCAGCCAGGTTGGTGAGCAGCACGGCTCGGTCCGAGCCGAGCACGACTCCTTCGGGGTTCGCGCCGACGAGATCGGCCACCGCCTGGCGGGCGGCGGTGAGCACCGCGGCACTGCGTTGAGCCGACGGATGTGGTCCAGTCGACGTCGGCATCGAACCCCGGAAGGCGGTGGATACAGCTCGCGCGACGGCATCGGGAAGGAGCATGCCGTGCTGTGCGTCGAAGTGCACCCAACCGTCGCCCAGAGACGGGTGCAGTCCACGCACCCGGGCGACGTCGTATGCCATGCCAGCCCACCTTAAGCGTCCTTGAATTGCACTACCGGACACGATCTCGCACGATGCCCGGCTAACCACCCGTTGCTACCCAGCCGGGCCCGAAACGGGTCACCTGGCGAGCCATACTAGTGCAGCGGGCTCCGGGTTCGGAGTGCTCATAGCACTTTCGTGGCTGAGGGCGCGGGAGCACGGAATGAATCCATTCACAGGGCCCGGACTGCGGGTTCGCCAAGACTGACGGGCTAGTGTCGCTACGTACGTCAGATCGTGGCGATAGGTCCGCGACGACGACGCGAAACCGCAGCGACCACTGGCGCGGAGAGGGACATGACAGCCAACAACGACGACGACGGCATCGAGATCATCGGCGGCGATCCGGGCGCTGACGCGCAGGACGATGACGGGAAGTCGCTGACCGACCTGGTCGAGCAGCCCGCGAAGGTGATGCGGATCGGCACGATGATCAAGCAGCTGCTGGAGGAGGTGCGTGCGGCACCGCTGGACGACGCGAGCCGCAACCGGCTGCGCGAGATCCACCGGACAAGCATCGCTGAGCTCGAAGAAGGCCTGGCGCCCGAGCTGCGCGAAGAGCTGGAGCGCCTGACGCTGCCGTTCACCGAGGACGGCGTCCCGTCCGACGCCGAGCTTCGCATCGCGCAGGCACAGTTGGTGGGCTGGCTGGAAGGCCTCTTCCACGGCATCCAGACGGCGCTGTTCGCCCAGCAGATGGCGGCGCGCCAGCAGCTGGAGCAGATGCGGGGCCAGGGTGCGCTGCCACCAGGAATGGCTGGACCGCGCGGCGGCGCCGGGACCGGCCAGTACCTCTAGGAGCCCTGCACGTGGCCCCGCACATCTCGACGCGCAACGCCTGGGTGGAGTTCCCGATCTTCGACGCCAAGTCGCGGTCGTTGAAGAAGGCGTTCCTCGGAAAGGCCGGCGGCGCGATCGGCCGCAACGAGTCCAACGTCGTCGTCATCGAGGCACTGCGCGACATCACGATGTCGCTGGAACTCGGCGATCGCGTCGGGCTCGTCGGACACAACGGCGCGGGGAAGTCGACGCTGCTGCGGCTGCTGTCCGGCATCTACGAGCCCACCCGCGGCGTCGCGACGGTGACCGGCCGGGTGGCGCCGGTTTTCGATCTCGGGGTTGGCATGGATCCCGAGATCACCGGCTTCGAGAACATCATCATCCGCGGACTGTTCCTCGGGCAGACACGTAAACAGATGTTGGCCAAGGTCGACGAGATCGCGGACTTCACCGAGCTGGGCGACTACCTGTCCATGCCGTTGCGTACGTACTCGACCGGTATGCGGGTACGCCTGGCGATGGGTGTGGTGACAAGCATCGACCCCGAGATCCTGTTGCTCGACGAGGGCATCGGAGCGGTGGACGCCGACTTCCTGAAGAAGGCGCAGTCGCGGCTGCAGAGCCTTGTCGAGCGCTCCGGCATCCTGGTGTTCGCCAGCCACTCGAACGAATTTTTGGCCCGGCTGTGCAAGACGGCGATGTGGATCGACCACGGCACCATCAAGATGACCGGCGGAATCGAGGAGGTCGTGCGCGCGTACGAGGGCGAGGACGCCGCCCGTCATGTGCGCGAAGTCCTCGACGAACACCGCGCGGATTGGCCGGCGACGGCGATGAGCGCCCCGCGCGAAGAGCAGACAACAAAGTCCGATGAGTGACACGGTGTGCGCCGTCGTGGTCACGCACCGGCGTCCCGACGAACTAGCCAAGTCGCTGGAAGCGGTGGCGACCCAGAGTCGCACGCCGGACCACTTGATCGTCATCGACAACGACAACGATCCGCATGTCGGTGAACTCGTTGCCGGACAACCGCTTCCGACTACTTACATTGGGTCCCGGCGGAACCTCGGCGGCGCCGGAGGTTTCGCGCTGGGAATGCTGCACGCGCTGACGCTCGGTAGCGACTGGGTGTGGCTGGCCGACGACGACGGGCGGCCCGCCGACTCCGAAGTGCTCGGGACACTTCTGGCATGTGCCGAGAAGTACGGGCTGGCCCAGGTGTCGCCGATGGTGTGCGACATGAATGACCCTGGGCGCCTGGCATTTCCATTGCGCCGCGGGTTGGTGTGGCGACGCCGGGTCTCAGAGCTGCGCACCGAGACATCTACCGATCTGCTTGAGGGCATTGCGTCGCTGTTCAACGGCGCACTGTTCCGCGCGTCCACGCTGGAGGCCACCGGCGTACCGGATCTGCGGCTGTTCGTGCGCGGCGACGAGACAGAACTGCACCGTCGCCTGGTGCGGACGGGGCTCCCGTTCGGCACCTGTCTGGACGCGGTCTATCTGCACCCGCAGGGCGGTGACGAGTTCAAGCCGATCCTGGGCGGACGGATGCACACGCAGTACCCCGACGACAAAACCAAGCGGTTCTTCACCTATCGCAACCGTGGATACCTGCAGTCGCAGCCGGGCCTGCGGAAGCTGGTGTTCCAGGAGTGGGTTCGGTTCGGCTGGTACTTCCTGGTGTCCCGGCGCGACCCTTCAGCTTTGATGGAATGGATTCGGTTGCGGCGCATGGGTCGTAGGGAGAGGTTCGGGAGGCCTGCACAGTGACGTTCACCGACGCCGCCGCACAGTCGAAGACGTTTGGCCGCGCCTGGGGTGACCTGGTCGCGGGCTTCAGCAAGCGTGAGCTCTGGTTTCATCTGGGCTGGCAGGACATCAAACAGCGCTACCGCCGGTCGGTGCTCGGGCCGTTCTGGATCACGATTGCGACGGGTGCCACCGCGGTCGCGATGGGGCTGTTGTACTCCAAGTTGTTCAAGCTTCCGCTCGAAGAGCATCTGCCCTATGTGACTCTGGGCCTCATCGTCTGGAACCTCATCAACGCGTCGATTCTCGAAGGCGCGGAGGTCTTCATCGCGAACGAGGGCCTCATCAAACAGCTTCCGACGCCGCTGTCCGTTCACGTGTACCGATTGGTGTGGCGGCAGATCATCCTGTTCGGCCACAACATGATCATCTTCGTGATCATCGCGTTCATCTATCCCAAACCGTGGACTTGGCCCGACCTGGCGGTCATCCCGGCCTTGTTCCTGATCATCTTGAACTGCGTGTGGGTATCGCTGTGCTTCGGCATTCTGGCGACCCGGTACCGCGATATCAGCCCGCTACTGGTCAGCCTGGTCCAGTTGTTGTTCTTCATGACGCCGATCATCTGGAACGAGTCGACGCTGCAACAGCAGGGGGCGGGTGACTACGCCCGGATCGTCGAGTTGAATCCGCTGCTGCACTATCTGGACATTGTGCGGGCGCCACTGCTCGGCGCCGATCAAGAGGTGCACCACTGGGTCGTGGTCATTGTGCTGACCATCATCGGGTGGACGCTCGCCGCGTTTGCGATGCGTCAATATCGGTCGCGCGTCGCGTACTGGGTCTAGCTTTCGGGCGCGGGCCGAGCGCTCGTGCTCGGCAGTTATCCCCAATGGCGGTTTTGTCCACAGGTTGGGTTGAGCTGGTGGTTCGGAGTCGTGGGCGCGGTTAGTGTCGAATGCATGTTCGATCAACTCGTCGAGGCAGCCACCCGCAGCCGGGGTGTCGCGGCAGTGGGCGCATGGGCGCGGGTCGAGAACGCCGCCTGCGCGCGCCGATTGTTCGCCTGCGCTGATGAACTCGAACGGATGCTGGCCGCCGACGGGTCCGACCATCGCGAGCAGTGGTGTCTGGACAACTGGGGCGCGGTCGCGGCGTCGATCGCCGCCGCCCAGAACGTGTCGCTGGGGGTGGCCTCGCATCAACTGCTGATCGCCGACGCGCTGCGCCAGCGCCTCCCGCGGGTGGGTGAGGTGTTCGCCGCCGGGGCGATCACCTACCGGCTGGTGTCGGCGATCGTGGCCCGCACCCGGTTGATCTGTGATCCGGATGCGATGGCGAAAGTCGATACCGAGATCGCCGCCCAGGTCGAAGACTGGGGATCGTTGTCGGCAGCCAAGACCGACACTCAGATCGACTACTGGGTCGACCGGTATGACCCCGCGGCGGTGCGGCGCACCGAATACTCCGCGCGCGGCTGCGGTGTCGACATCCACGACCCCGACGACGGGTCAGGTGTGGCGTTCATCGAGGGCCGGCTGATCGTCACCGACGCCGAGGCGCTCGACCAACGCCTCGAGGCAATGGCGCGGGCGGTGTGCGAGAACGATCCCCGCACCCTGGACCAACGCCGCGCCGCGGCCCTGGGCGCGCTCGGGCACAAAGCTGACCGCCTGGTGTGCGGATGCGACAACCCCGACTGCGACGCCAGAAACGCCACACCGAGCGCGGTCGTCGTGCACGTCATCGCCCACGACGAGTCACTCACCGATGACACCCCCGCCCAGTTGGACGGCGACGAACCCGTTGACCCCGACCAAAAACCGTGGCAGGAGATGACCTGGCGAGAACTGCTGGCCCCCCGCCCACCCGAACCCAAGGTCATCGCCCACACCCCACCGGCGGCCATCATGGGTCGCGGGATGCTGCCCGCCCCCGTGTTGGCGGCCAAGATCGCCGGTTCGGCGAAGATCGTCCCAATCGTGCATCCCGGCAACAAACCCCCCGAGCCGCGCTACCTCCCGTCGGCGGTGTTGGCCACCTTTGTGCGGTGTCGGGATATGACGTGCCGGTTCCCGGGCTGCGATCACCCCGCCTATGGCTGCGACATCGACAGAGAGCATGGAAGGGCGTCGCCCTCGGTGGCAGTCTGACTCTGACTTCGATTGACGCCGACTGGCTGTCCTTGTGTGGATCTGT